>Ga0131853_10017889_pt1 | contig 12905 bp, 7 predicted proteins | sample TergutLab28metaG_FD_92764 | JGI IMG/M metagenome (GOLD analysis project Ga0131853, IMG submission 92764) | Labiotermes labralis P1 segment gut microbial communities from Petit-Saut dam, French Guiana - Lab288 P1 (version 2) (version 2) | ecosystem: Host-associated > Arthropoda: Insects >...
ATTTACAGTCTGCCCCCTTTGGCCACTCGGGAACTCCCCCATATGGAGCTGGTGGACGGACTTGAACCCCCGACCTGCTGATTACAAATCAGCTGCTCTACCAACTGAGCTACACCAGCTTATGCGCCGCACCAGTACGAGATATACTACCAAACTTCCCCGGTCTTGTCAAGCCTTTGTTTCTCGTGATATGATTAAGGAAAAGCAAAAACCCGGAGGAACCCCCCATGTCCCTATCCAGAGACTTCTTCCATGAGCCTACCACCACAGTCGCCCAAGCCCTGCTCGGCTGCCGTCTTGTCCGCCGTGAAGCGGACGGCAGTACCACTGCGGGTATCATCGTGGAGACCGAGGCATACTGCGGTTACCGTGACCCCGCCTGTCACAGTTACAAGGGCAAATCCGAGCGCACAAAGGCCATGTTCGGCCCCCGCGGTCATGCCTACATCTACCTCATCTACGGCATGTATTACTGCTTCAACATCGTCTCCGGCCCGCCGGGCGAGCCGGAAGCGGTCTTGATTCGTGCGCTGGAACCCGTAGACGGCCTCGACCAAATGCACGCCCGCCGCAAGACGGATAAACGCAAAAACCTCCTTAGCGGCCCCGGCAAACTCTGCATGGCGATGGACATCTGCAAAAATCTATACGGCACAGACCTAATCGGGGACACAGACCTCTACCTCGAACCCGCCGCAACCACACCCGAAATCACCGCCTCAAAACGGATCAACATCGGCTACGCAGGGGAGGCGGCAGATTACCTCTGGCGGTTTAGTGTAACGGGGAATCCCTTCGTGTCGGTGAAACCGTAGGGCTGACGAACACAGCTCACCCTACCGCATCTCACCCCGTCCACTACACCTCCACCCACCCCGCGCGCGGGGGAAAACGTCCGGGCAGTCTGCCCGCAGACGCCCATCATCGCGGGTCACAAACGTAATAATAAGGCGCGCAAGGCGCGTAATACCTATACCGCACGAGTACGCCGTTTTATCCAACGTAGATACCCGCGGCGGGGTTCTCAGGGGCAAGGCCCCTGAGCGTGTTTTTGCTTACTTTTTGCACGAGCAAAAAGCAGGTCGCCGAAGGCAGACCCAACGTATGAACAAGCAAAACCCCACAGACAGAGATGCAACCCACCCCCTACAACGCCCCCAAAATCCACCCCCACAAAAAATTTCCCCAAACTCTATTGACAAACAATATTATATGTCATATAATATTGTCATACTCCAAAAAGAAAGGAGCCACCCCATGTCTTTCCCATTAGGCGGCGCACTACTCGACGGATGCGTACTGGCCGTGCTCACACGGGGCGACACTTACGGCTACGCCCTGACACAGAACCTGCAGAGAGCGGCGAGCATCTCCGAGTCCACCCTGTACCCCGTCCTGCGGCGGCTGCAGAAAGACCAATATTTGGAAACTTACGACAGCCCCTATGCCGGACGCAATCGGCGGTACTACAAAATCACAGCCGACGGACGGCAAAAACTGACCCACATCCAAGAGGAGTGGTCAGAGTTTCGGGAGACAATCAATACCCTGTTGTTGGAAGAAGGTGCAAACGAGGATGAATAGGAAACAATTTTTACAAGACCTCCGCCGAGAGTTGGAGGCCCTCCCTTTTGAGGAACGAGAGACCGCCGTCACCTACTACGAAGAATACTTCGACGAAGCAGGCCCCGAACGGGAGCAGGAAACCATCTCTGGTTTCGGCACCCCCGCCAAGATTGCGGCACAACTCAAGGCCGAATACGCCGTGAACAAACCACCCAAAACCCCAAAAGAAGGCTTTTCCAAGGTCTGGATGGTCATTCTGGCAATCTTCGCCTTTCCGCTGGCTTTCCCGCTGGCCATCGTCATAGCGGCTTTGATTTTCACCCTGTTCGCGGTGTTCGTCAGTATAATTTTTGCCTTTGGCATTTCGGCGGTCGCGCTTGTCCTCGGCGGCCTTGCCTGCATCGTCGGCGGCTTTGCCGTGATTGCCGCCAGCCCGGCAACCACGCTCTTTTTCGTCGGCGGCGGCATTGCAATTTTAGGCATTGGCATCATATTTGCATACGGATCACACATCGTAGCCACCAAGCTCATGGGTGCATTTGCCCGACTGTTGGGTCGGATGTTAAGCAGAATGAGAGAAAGGAAAACATCATGAAAAAAATTATCTTACTCATCGCCTTGATTGCGATTCTCATCGGCGGCATCTTAGCCGTCATCGCTTTCGGACTGGGCGCAGAAACCGCCCTGTATTGGGATCGCGGCTTCCGTGTAGCCGACACAAGCTCCCGCACGGAGCTGAATACAACATTGTCTCCCTTTAGCGAAATCGAACTAAACGTCGGCACCTCTGACCTTACCCTCCGCTACGGCGACGAATTCCGCATCGAAGGCCACCACTACGGCACGATTACCTATGAAGTCAACGGAAACCGCTTGACCGTCAATGCCCCTTCTCGAAGAGTCTTCTTGGGTTGGGACAGAGGCAGCGGACACATCACCATCACCGTCCCGGACGGCACGGCACTCGATAGCGCGAACTTCTCTCTCGGCGTGGGGAACATCCGCATCCAAGACGTGAGTCTGCACAACGCCACACTCGACAGCGGCGTGGGGAATATCAATGTAACCGCCAACCTCTCCGGCCGAAGTACCATCGAGATCGGCGTAGGCGATATTGATGTCAGAGGTATGATTACCGGCGATGCCGACCTCTCCGGCGGCGTGGGCAACGTCACCGTACATGTCGAAGGCTCGCTTGACCGTTTCTCTTACACCGCCTCCTCCGGCGTAGGCCGCGTCTCCGCAGGCGGTGCGCAGAGCACAGGTTTAGGCGGCAACATGACCCAGACCGCCGCAGACCCCCTCGGCACAATTCGGGTAGATTCCGGCGTCGGAGATGTGACGATTACGTTTACAGGGTAGAATAGAACAAAACCGCAAGCCAAAATGGCTTGCGGTTTTTTGTGCCATTGTAGGGGATACTGTCCTCAATGTTCCGTGGGCGTTGCGTTCGTTGCAGGGGCGGCATCCTGCCGCCCGGCGCTTGACTCTAAACCCCGCCACAGGAAATGTATGCGCCGCTATTTCCCCACACAAAACCGCTCAAAAATCCGCCCCGTCACGTCCGCCGCAACCGTGCGGCCCGTCAGTTCACCCAAAGCCCCCATCGCACCCTCAAGCTCCGTCAGCACCGCATCGGGTGTGATACCCGCATCCAAAGCCTCCAATGCCGCCGTCACATGCGTCACGGCGCGAGACACCGCATCTACATGCCGCGGATTTGTCAGCACCTGCCCCGCAGGAATCGGCACCTCGGCGTAGAGTTCGGCTACTGCCGCCTCAAGCTCTCCCAGCCCCGCACCCGTCACGGCACTAACGTGTACAATACAATCAAAACATGCTCGTATCGGCTCCGCATCCGCAACACAGGGTCTGTCGTTTTTATTGAATACCGCAATCCCCCGCGGCACGTTCCGCGCCGCCTCCAAGACCCGCATATCCTCCGCCGTCAACGGCTCCGAGCCGTCGAACACGGCAAACACCAGCTCCGCCGCCGCCGCCGCAACCTCCGCACGGCGCACACCCAGACGCTCCACGGGGTCATCCGTCTCCCGCACGCCCGCCGTGTCGATGAGCCGCAATAACACACCGCCGAGCTGTACCCGCTCCTCCAGCGTGTCCCGTGTTGTACCGGGCAAGTCGGTCACAATCGCCCGCTCATAACCCAGAAGCGCGTTAAGCAGACTGCTTTTCCCCACATTCGGCCGCCCCAGTATCGCCGTCGGCACGCCCCGCGTGAGCACCTGTCCCCGCCGAAACGTGGCGGCCAGCGCGTCCAAATCCGCCGCATATCCGAGCAAGGCCGCCCGATACTCCGCCAACTCAAACGGCGCAATGTCCTCGTCCGGGTAGTCCACCACGGCGTGGAAATGCGCGAGAATATCCCGCAGCCCGTCATAGACCGCATCCGTCTTCCCGGACACCGCCCCGCCGAGCTGTCCCGCCGCGTTCTGCGCCGCCTCAGCCGTCTCGGCACAGATGAGGTCGATGACAGCCTCGGCCTGCACCAAATCCAGCTTTCCGTTCAAAAACGCCCGCTGCGTAAACTCTCCCGCCCGCGCCTGCCGCACCCCGACGGCAAAGAGTGCCTCCAAAACGCCCTGCAGCACCACGGGCGACCCGTGGCAGTGAAACTCCGCCGTGTCCTCCCCCGTATAACTCGACGGCGCACGGCTGATTGTGCAAAGTCCACGGTCGAGCACCCGCCCGTCCGCATCCGCAAGCGCACCGTAATACAGCGTCCGAGCCGCAAAATCCGCAACCCGCCGCCCGCTCCGCTCCGTGAACACCGCCTCCGCCGCAACATGCGCCCCCGCCCCGCTCACCCGAACAATCCCAATCGCCCCGAGCCCCTCGCCCGTAGCAATTGCGGCTATTGTGTCGTACATAGAATCGAACCTCCTAAATCACCAGTCCCCCGTTGGGGCTGATGACCTGCCCCGTGATAAATTTCGCTTTTTCCGATGCCAAAAACGCCGCCGCATGCGCCACATCCTCCGGTGTGCCCATCGGAATATCACCCAAGTCCAGCCCCGCCAGCATCTCCGTATCAATCGCCCCCGGAGCCACACAGTTGACCCGAATGCCGGACGGTGCAAGCTCTTTCGCCAGCGACTTCGTCAGCCCGACCACCGCCGCTTTCGTCGCGGCATATGCCGCCTCGCAAGACGCGCCCGTGATGCCCCATACTGAGGCAATATTCACAATCCCGCCCCGCTTCTCTCGAATCATATACGGTAATGCACATTGCGTGCAATGATATACCCCGTCCACGTTGACGGCAAACAGCTCCCGCCAGACCTCCGGCGGCGTCTCCGTAAACAGACCGTAAGCGGCGGCCCCCGCATTATTCACCAACAAATCCACAGGCCCCGCCGCGTCGAACATGGCACGCACGGCGTCCGCATCCCGTACATCGGCCCGGAGGGCAACGCCGCCCAATTCTGCCGCCAAGGCGTGTGCCGCTTGTGCGGACGTGTTGTAGTGGATGCGCAAATCCCACCCGTCCGCCGCGAGCGCGCGGCAAATGGCCGCACCGATACCCCGCGCGCCGCCTGTGACCAGGGCCGTTTTTTGCATGGGTTTGGCCTCCTTTTTAATGTCTCTCGATGTTTGCCCAGTATAGCACAGGTTGTGTGTTTGGGGCAAGTAGGGGACAGCCTTTGCTGTCCGGTTTTTTGACCTATGGAGGGGTGGCAGGCGAAGCCTGACGGGGTGGTCCCGCAAGGCGTGTAAATGGCAACCACCCCACCGCCTGCGGCGGCACCCCTCCAAGGAGGGGAATCAGGGCAAACGCCGCACCTGCACAACCCCAAAAAGCACCGAGTCCCTTTGGGAACTCGGTGCTTTTTGCATCTAAGACAAATAAAAAGTCCACATGTTCACAATTTGTTCATTATTTTTTCGAGCAACAATGCTATAATGGACACCTAGGAATCATTCTTATTTTGATTCTCATCAGGAGGTACACCTTTGGGACGTTTCCTCACAGCACAAACCCTCCCCTCCAAACTCATCCTGACCGATGACCCCCTGCGCCTGAAAATGCTGGCGGCACATCATATGGATAACGTGCGCCCGCTCTTTGAAAATCACGGCATGGCGGGCTATACGGGGACATACCGGGGGCAAGCCCTCGCCGCCATCGCCTGCGGGTTCGGCGAGGCGGCGGCCATGCGCTGCGCATCGGAGGCCTACGCGCTCGGTACACGCACTTTCCTGTATATAGGCGAATGCACCGCCCTCTCGCCGTATTTGAAGCTCATGGATGTCCTCACCGCCGCAGGCGGCAATAAACACCTCCAAAAAAAGGCGCAGACGGCGGCAAAGCAAAAAAACATCCCCCTCCCAACGGAGCGGGTGTATACAAACGATACCTATCGGTCGGACAAGACAGCACCAAACGGCTATATCGCCGTCGATTTCGCAACGGCCGGTTTTTACAGAGCGGTAACATCCCTCGGCGGCGAGGCCCTCTCCGTCCTCACCGTCTCGGAGAATGCCGCCACGGGCGAGCAAGCAGAAAATTGCGTCAGGCAAAGTCGGTTCCACGAAGCGGCTTTATTGGCGTTTGAGATATTGGCACTATAACAAGCGAAAAATGCCAAAAACTTGACAATATATATATATATATATATTATAATAAAATGTAATTAAACGCTGTGGCGTTAAAGTGAAAAGGAGACAAAACAATGATAGGATTCTCTAACAAAGCAAGGCGGCTCTTGGCATTTCTGTTGGTGCTTGTCCTCGTCTTCGGCATTGTCCCGCCTGCTATGGCGGCGGCAGAGCTCGTGGCGCAGTGGACTCTCACGGCCGCCCACATACCGGGCGGAACGACAAGCATTGCCGCAACGGGCGGCGCGGCGGCCGATGGCGCAACGCTGCAGATGCTCATCGGCGGCGTGCCGCAGACAATGGACTTCAGCTCCGCCGCCGCAAGCCGCGGGAGCGGCTTGGACAATCAGGTCGGTACCGCTTGGTGGGAAGTCAATCTCTCCAGCGCAGGCTATACCAATCTCAGCGTGTCTTGGCGGCAACGCTCCTCCAACACAGGACCCCGTGACTGGCGGTTGGAGTACAGCACAGACAGGGCAACTTGGCATCCCGCCGATAACCCGGTGATTCCCAACATTACGGCGAACCTGACCGCACGCACAGGGACACTACCCGTGGGCGCCGACAATCAGGGCGTCTTATATGTCCGCTGGGTGATTGCATCCAACACAGGGGTAAACGGCAACCCGGTCGGAGGCGGCGGTACGACGCAAATTCAAGACATCGTCATCAGCGGCACACCCGCAACAGACACCCCGAATGTAAGCGTCGGCGCGCAACAAGGGACACTCCGTGCAACGGAAGCGGGGACGGTCACCTTCCTCGCCACCGTCCGCAACATAGATACCCCCGCGGCTATCACATTGGAAAACGTGAACAGCGTAGCGGGTATCACGCTCGACACCACCACTGCAACAGACACGCAGACGGCTGTCTCCGTCAGCACTTCGGCGGCTACACCGCAGGGCAGTCATCCCTTGCGGCTCAACATCGGCGGCACCGTGTCGGCGAACTTTAATCTCGTAGTGGGCGCAGCACCTCAGCCGACCCTCGCAGTCGGCGCGCAAGTCGGCAACATAACAGCGGGTGAAGCGGGCTCCGTGACCTTCCCCGTCACAAGTACCCTCATCCCCGCAGGGACGCCCATCACACTCAACAACGCCCCGACTGGCGTCACCCTCGATGCGGTGACAGTAGCATCAGGCGGCGTGACAACAATCACCGTCTGCACAGCGGCGAACACCCCGGCGGGGACACATCCCCTGACCGTGACCGCAGGCAGCGTGACCTCCGCTCCATTCAGCCTCACCGTCCGCCCCGGCCCGGTGGAGATGACCATCGCGGAGACCAAGCCGCACATCCCCACGGCCAACAACGTAGAGGGCCCGCAGGCCATCGTGCGGGGTACGGTCACGCACAGACCCGCAAACAATACCCTCTTCATCCAAGACGGCACAGGCGCGAACGACGGCATCGCCATTTTCCGCGCAGGCACGACTTGGCCGCTCTCCCTCATCGGGCAGGAAGTGGAAGTGACGGGTGTACTCAGCGTATTCAACGGCCTGCCGCAGATTCAGCCCGAAACCGCCGCCGATGTGCGAACCATCGGCCCCGGCACGGCATTTGAGCCGATCGATGTTTACCTCTCCCAGATTCAAGGCGGCGCATTTATGGCCATGATGGTGCGGGTGGCTGACATTCAGCTCACCCACATCGAGAGCGGCTCCGGCCTGCAAAACCACAGGGTCGCCCAGTTCGGCATGGAGCTTATCTTGCGTGCCACGCCCCAAAACATCCCCGGTTTTTCCGTGGATGACTGGATTACCATCGAGCGCGGCTTTGTGTCCAGCTTCAACAACCCGCAGATTATCATGGCATCCGACGCAACCGCCGTCCCCGGCACAGAGCCGGAGGAGCGGGACACGGGCAACCTCGCGTCATGGCATGTATCGGGTGCAACCGGTATGACTTTCGGTGACAGCGTCTCCGCCACAAGCGGCGATTTCGCCGACGGTGCGGAACTGCAAATGATAGTAAACGGCAACCCGCTCAGCACCTTAAACTGGGCGAATGCCTCCCTCAACCTGCCCGGCGGGCTGACGGGACAGGCAAACAACGCCTGGTGGGTCGTAAACCTCTCCAGTCTCGGCTTCTCCGACATTGAAGTGAGCTGGGCCATGCGCTCCTCCAACACAGGCCCTCGTGATTTCCGTCTGCAATACAGCACGGACGGCTATGAGTGGCTCGATGCCAACAGCCCGAATGCCTCCCTCGCCGCGGGCAATCTCGGAATCGCGGACGGGCGCAGTCTGTTCAGACGTTCCCTGCCGGAGGGGGCGAACAATCAGCCCACACTCTACATCCGTTGGCTGATGACCTCCAACGCAACAGCCAACAGCACGGGAACAGGCCCCGGCGGGTCAAACTCCTTTAACAATATCGTCATCAACGGCGTATACATCCTCGGCGACAACCAACTGCGTCCCGTCCGTGCCACACCGGACGGCGGTGCCGTGGGCGTGGGTCGGGTCGTAAACTTTGCACCCCACCCGCTAAACTCTGAAGTCCCCGGTTTTGCCGCAGAAATCAGCACAGACGGCGGCACCACTTGGACACCCGCCGTAAACAACCAATACACCATCACGGCACTCCCCACCACGCTGCTGGCACGAGGCACAGCCGCCGGCATGGACAACAGCCGCGTGACTACCCATATCTTCACGCAGGGCAGAGCACCCCTCGTCGTGCCGAACCGCACACCGGGCACGCCCGTCATGCTCGGCACAACGCTGACGCTCTCCACCGCCTTGGAAGATGCAACCATCCACTACAGCATCAACGAAGGCCCGGAACAGGTCTATGACCGCCCGATAATCTTTGCAGAAGAGCTGTTCGTAGGCGACCCCGCCACCCTCACCATCACCGCCCGTGCGACCAAGGCGGGCTACGATGACGGTGCGTCTCAGACCTTCACCTACACCATGGAGCGCACGGGCGGCGAGCAGGTCTTCTTCGGCATGCTCCACGGCCACTCCACGTTGTCCGACGGCAGCGGCTCCCCGGAAGAGGCATTTGCCCACGCGCGAGATGTGGCGGGACTGGACTTCTTCGCCCTGACCGACCACTCCAACTGGTTCCAGCCCGCAAACCCGAACGTTGACCCCGCAACGGTTGACCTCAACACTTTCGGCGCGGCAAGCCCCGACTGGATACGCGGGCAGCAGGCCGCCGCAGATGCCTACCGCACAGGCGAGTTTGTCAGTATGATGGGCTTTGAGATGACCTGGTCTGGCAACCAAATCGGCCACATCAACACCTTCGGCACGGGCGGCTGGATTTGCCGCCGCAATACGGCAATCGCCAATGCCACAGGCTTCTCCGGGCTTCTGGCCTACTATGATTTGTTAGAGCGCACACCGAACTCCATCTCCATGTGGACGCACCCCGGTGCCATGTTCGGTACGTTTAACAACTTCGCTTTCGTCAACCCGACCATACGGCAGAGAATGGCCTTGATTGAGGTCGGCAACGGCCCCGGTACGCCCGGCGGGAGCGGGTTCTTCCGCTCGTTCCAGTACTACAACATGGCCCTCGACCGCGGCTGGCACGTAGCTCCCTCCGCCAACGACGACAACCACGGCATGGACTGGGGCACCGCAAACCCCGTGCGCACCGCCATTTGGACGAATGATTTGTCCTTGGAGGGTGTCTACAATGCCCTGCGCGCACGGCGCGTTTACGCGACGGAAGTTTCGGACCTAGAAATCGTCTTCAAAGCCAACGGATTCCCGCTCGGCACCGTGTTTGACGAAGTGCCGAACGAATTAAACTTCACCGCCGACATCAACAGTCCGACAACGGGCTATGTCATCCGTTCCGTGTCCATCGTCACGAACGGCGGCGTGGAGATTTTGACAAGCACCCCCAATGCACAGACATATTTCTATAACGAAACGCTCACAAACCCCGCACCGGGCTGGTACTATCTGCGAGTCGTCGTCACAACGCCCACGGGCGCACAGCGTTTCGCCGTGACCGCCCCCGCCTGGCTGGGCGAGGGACGGCGTGCGGGCATCACCGACCTCTCCATCGACACCTATCTGCCTGTCACGGAAACACCGCTGACGGCGACCGCAACGCTCTTCAATGATGAAGCGCAAAATGTAACGCTGGAGACCATCGCCTATCACGTAAACGGCGCGGAAGTCAGCCGCTATGCGCTGAATCACGTCATCCTCACCGGCACAACCTTCACCCACAACTTCACTCGCACCCCGACAGCGGCCGTGCGTGAGACATTGGAGGTCGAGGCCGTCATCCGCTTCGCCGACGGCAACACACAGACCTTCCGCCAGACGATTAGCTATGATGTCACGGACATCAATCGTGTGACTTACATCGGCATCGACGGCTCGCATTACAACGAATTTGTCAGCGGCCACTACAGCGGGCAGATGACGGAATTCGCCCGCATGGCGGCGGCAGAGGGCGTGCGTGTCGAAATCTTGGATACCCACGAGGCACTTATCGCCGCAACGGAAAACCCCCGCTTCGGCGCACTCATCCTCACCCCGCCGAGCCGCAGATTGCATCTGAGCCTTGACCGCTATCAGACCTATTCGGCTGAGGTGTTGGACGCCGTCGCCGACTTCGCCCGCAAGGGCAACATCGTAGTCGTCACGGGCTGGAGCAACGCCAATGAGGACTACCCCGAGCTGGCCGGACTGCCCGCTGCTGACCGCATGGCGGCACAACAAAACCAAATCCTCGCCGCCATCGGCTCCACCCTGCGCATCTCCGACGACGCGGCGGCAGATACCCTGCAACACTATGCGGGCAATCCGCTCCTGATGCGCCTGACCGACACGCACAACGCATTCAATTGGGACAGCCCGCTCTTGAACGGCCTTGATAACACCCAGGTCTACAAGCAAGACGGCGGCTCCACCATCCACACCGTACCCCCCGCCGACAGCGGCAATTGGAACGCCGCGCCCTCGGCTGCCGTGCCGAACAGCGTGACCCCTGCCGTGCTGCTCTCCTCGGTGGGCGGCGAGTCCCGCAACGGCACTCGGACAGACTACACCATTCATAACGGCCAACGTATGGCTCTTGCCCACGAAACCGTCACCTATGACGGCGGTGCAGAGGCCTTCATCATTGCCGCGGGCGGCAGCTTCCTGAGCAACCTCGAAGTCGTGACCGAGCTCGACAACGTAGGCGATTTGCAACCCGCCAACCACAATATTGCACAAGTCCTCATCCAAATGGTGGCACCCGAGGTGCAAATCACGCGGATTGCCGACGCCCGTCTCCTGCCGGAGGGTCTGATTGTCACGGTAGAGGGCATCGCCACGACGAACGTGGACACCGGCATCGCCGCAACCAACACGGGTTTCTTCGACTCTATCTATATCCAAGACGAGAGCGGCGGCATCAACCTCCACCCCGTGACGGACGGCGTGGAAGCGGGTCAGCTGATCCGCGTAACGGGCAGAACGAGTTCTTTCCAAGGCGAGCGTCAACTCGGCTTTGTAAGCCGTGTGGAAGTGATTGACCCGGAGATTAACCACGTCCCGCCACAAGTTATGACCACCGAAAATGCTATGGACGCGGACAATATGGGTCTGCTCATCCAAGTGACGGGCGAAGTCTCCGCCGTGCAAATGGCGGGCGGCCTCGTGACGCAGTTCCTCGTCACGGACGATTCCGGCATCCCCGCGCTCGTGTTCATCAACGGCTATATCACGAGTGCCGTGGACTTGTCCCACGTGCAAAACGGCGCACACGTCAGCGTAATCGGCCTCGCCTCCCACGGCGAAACGCTGGGCGAAGAGCAGGCGCGGATTCGCGTGCGGGATCGGAATGAGATTGTATTGATGCAGGCACCGCCGACCGTGACGGGTGTAACAGTCACCCCGGCCACGGCAACGGTGCAAGCGGGCGCAACCGAGCAATTCACCGCGACGGTACAGGGCACGAACAATCCGCCGCAAACCGTGAATTGGACGGTTACGGGCTTGCCCGGAACGACGATTGTAGACGGCCTCCTGACCGTGGCGGCAAGCGAGACGGCGACGAGCCTGACGGTAACCGCAAGGTCAACACACACAAACACGGTGTATGGCACCGCGACCGTGACGGTCACCTCGGCACCGCCAACCGTGACGGGCGTGACGGTCACCCCGAACACCGCAACCATGCAAGCGGGTCTGACCGAGCAATTCACCGCAACCGTACAAGGCACAAACAACCCGCCGCAAGGCGTGACATGGAGCGTCACAGGCAACGCCTCGGCCGAGACAACCATCAGCACAAGCGGCCTCCTCGCCGTAGCGGCGAACGAGACGGCAACGAGCCTGACAGTACGTGCAACTTCGACCCACACAAACACAATCTCCGGCACCGCAGCCGTAACGGTCACTCCTGCCGGTCCCACGACCGATTTCAGCGTTCTGCAGGAAACGCTCGAGGCGGCGCACGGGCACAATCGGACATCCTACACCCGAGAGAGCTGGGCGCAGCTCGTGACCGCGAAGGCAGACGCGCAAGCAGTCCTCGACAAGGCCGACGCCACACAGAATGAAGTCGATGCCGCGGTCCGCGCGTTGGAGACGGCCAAGGCAAACCTTGTCTTCCTCTTCCCGGACGTCGGCGCAGGCCATTGGGGGCGGACGTTCGTGGAACAGGCGTTTGACAGAGGCTTCCTGAACGGCAACCCGGACGGAACGTTTGCGCCCTACGGCAACCTCACCCGCGCGCAGGTGGCGGTGATTATGCTG
>Ga0131853_10017890_pt1 | contig 12905 bp, 9 predicted proteins | sample TergutLab28metaG_FD_92764 | JGI IMG/M metagenome (GOLD analysis project Ga0131853, IMG submission 92764) | Labiotermes labralis P1 segment gut microbial communities from Petit-Saut dam, French Guiana - Lab288 P1 (version 2) (version 2) | ecosystem: Host-associated > Arthropoda: Insects >...
CTGGCCAATATCTCCGTAACCATTGAACTTTGGATATAGGTGTTTTGGGTTATATCGTTATAGTTTGACCTAAGGAACACTCTCCCGAAGTTAGGTTCTTTCCTCCTGGGACACCCTGTATATATATATATATATGTGTGTGTGTGTGTAAACCAGTTCTTAGCTCACACAGAACAGACGGAGTTCGTCATAAAAACCGGTCGGTTAATGCTGTTTAGGGAAATAATACGTGCATGTTGTGAGAGCCATAGGACCAGCACAAAATTCGGATGCACAATGTGTATTGAATTCAGAGTATCTTAATACAATATAATACATACCTGCACAAATTCCTGGCGCCAGACCGCCCGGACTACTAAATTTTGTACTGTGCCACTGACTTTTGTTGGGTCCTCGTTGCTTCAAATCATCCTTCTGGCATCCAGGTACACGTATTTGAGATTGCACTTAGTGTTTTTGGAAAAATTGTGCATCCCGGACTTAGTATTACGGCAGAAGGAAATTACAGTTATCAGTGGACGGTAAAAGCCCAAGAGTGTAGTAGACCGAGATGTGATGCCGGTTGTGTGGTCCATGGTTACCAGTATTTCGCAGGAGTTTTATGTATCCATGTTGAGTTTAGTATAGGGCACATTTTAGAACCGGAATAGAGGACGGAAGATCAGGTCAAATCTTTTGTAAAGTTTACCATGTTATACATTATATTCAACAAGAGCGTTCTCTTGAACCTTCTAAATGTAACTCGTAATAATGAAGTGGACACCAGCGGTGAAATTACATTTGGGAACAGTGATGTGTTGTGAATTTGTATATAACCAGCGAAACTTTTCGAACAACGCAGAATAATTTTATAAATTCATATAAAATCATATTTGATACCAGTTTAAACTGTCTGGACAGAATAATATATGCATTGGTTTAATTATAAATAGATTTATAGAATTATACCCACAATATTAAATTACAGCTGATAGAAAATTACGGACACAATAATCTGGTTGTTGTAAAATCTTCACGTTTTTACTTAATTATTTAAAAACTGTTTTTTACAATAAATCTGTTGTGTTTATAATTTTTTTTATCAACCGCATAGCTCTGAGAGCACAAATCTGCCTAACACAATGTATCGTTAAAACTTCCGTCTCTCCGTCTGAACAGCTGTGGAATGAACTCTATGTAATAAGCCACCTTACGCAGTCTTGACACACGCGTATGTTATTGTAGATTATTTCGGCAGAATCCAGTTTTTAATAATCACGTGATTTTGCAGACTGTCTCCATAACCTTGTATTTAGCAACGAAAACATTTCAGAAACGCGATCTCTGCCACTCATAAGGTGAAAGACATCGAATATTCGCAAATCCCTCTGGAGCTGGCAGTTGTTTCTATCTGTCTAACCTACACCATGACACTTAATCAATGGCTGGCTGGAGGGAAGGTAATATCGACTATGGCAGTTTGACGATAATTTATCACCTCATCGGTCTGCTTTATGTTATTTAATTTACAACTTTACTTTTTAACTGGGATCTTTAAATGCAGGATTTTAACCCTTTAAAGACGGAGCGCAGACTGCTTTATTTAAAGACCCAGTCCGTACCGCGCTGTAAACACTTTTCATCTCGGTTATAAAAACCAATCAGTTTATGTTGTATGGGGCAGAAGTCACTCTTTTTTCTCAGATAAATACAAAACACATGAATACAGTGTGGGCAGAGTGTCCAATTGTTGAATGTTAAACCTGTTGGTGTTTCTCGTAAGCAGTAAGCTTTAAAAGTTCGGCTGTACTGGCTGTGGGAACTACAGTGCCAGATAGAGGCACCAGGAGGAATCTATCCTTCGACAAAGACTTACAGTTCTATGAGCTGTGATTTTTCGATATTTTGCGTTTTTGTTGAGAGTCTGTGAATGCTATAAACTTACTTCTTCCATGTCTGATAGTTCCATTGTATTGTTACATCCTACGTCCTAATTATGTTTATTTCATACACCTACTTTGCTTTCCTACGTAGTTAGTTGGCTGTGTAAGCAGAAGAAGTGGACGGTATTAACAGAGAATTACTTAGAAATGTCATTAAATGATCGAAAGAAGTAATTAAGAGAAAACTGAAATCCCTTGTTGTGCAATGCAAATAGGATCATCTAACTAAATCACTTTTTTTAATATACTATCGTATATCAATATCACAGTAGCCGCGCGGTCTAAGGCGTAGGTCTGCGTTCGCTCGCCTGCTGAGATCGTGGATTCGAATCCCGCCGGATGGATGTCTGTCTGTTGTGAGTGTTGTGTGTAGTCAGGTAGAGGTCTCTGCGACGAGCTGATCACTCGTCCAGAGGAGTCCTACCGACTGTGGTGCGTCGTTGTGTGTGATCTAGAAACCTAATGAATGAGGAGGCCATGGCCCGCGTTGGCCTGCAGCGCCGTCGGAAATAACAAATAATATATCAGTAGCTTCCTTTTATTCTCATTACTTCACACAGGAACGCTTTATGATTTTTTTCATTATCTTATTGTGATGTGCTCTTTGTGGTTTATTTAGAAACATTTCACGTAGGACTAACTTGAAATTAACTAAAGAAAACTCGAGTTTAAGAGAAAGTTGTTCTAGTTTGGTAGTTGTGTTCTGTGCCTTAACCGGTCTAACTTCGTGGGAAATACTTAAGTTGTAGGAGGAACGTTAGAGGCGAGGCTATTGGCAATGGCAGGAATTTCCCTCCTTGTTGCCGCTCTCATTCCCATTCAGGAGCCCGTCAAGTTTTTTTATACATTTCGTTTCGACGCTGATTTTTGTTGCGTTAAAGCGGTCGTGTTGTGAAATTGATGAATCACTACCATCAAGCGCAGAGGTCAAAATCTGTTTGTCCAGTTTCGTCACATTTAAATGCCGCCCATCTTAATTAAGTGCTCCGACAAAATTTTCCTTTTTACTGTATCCTCAGAATTACCCCTTTTTTCACACCCCTAGCTCACAATCTCTATTCATCCACAATTACTTCCGGATATCGTGTGAATATTTATTTTGTACGTTCATGGCATAAGGTATAGCCTATATTATTTTCTTCAGAACGGGATCCAGTCTTGCACTATACGTGGATACAGCATGGCTTGTTTACCATCAAAGTATAAATATTTCTGAAATACGATTACTTAGTTACTGACTTATTCCATGGAGCAGGGTCCTTCTTGAGAAACTAACCGGATCTCAGCTAGTCAAGAAATCCCCCACATTTTATGGAACCCGAAAGTTCATTTGCGCATTTACAAGTGACCGACACCTGTTCCTGTCCTGAGTCAGGTCAACCCATTCCACGCCTTCCCATCCCGCTTCCTGAACATCCACCTTAATATTATACTCCCATCCACTCCTGGGTCTTCCAAGTTGCGTCTTTCCCTCAGACCTCCCCACCAAATCCCTTTATTCACTTATCCTGACCCCATACGTGCTACATGCCTCACCCATCTCATTCTTCTCTATTTGATCACCCAAACTATATTTAGCGAGGAGTAAAGCTCATTAAGCTTCTCCTTATGTAGTTCTCTCCAATCCTCTGTTATCTCGCCCCTCTTAAGCCGAAATATTCTCCTTAACTCCCTATTCTCACACACACACACACTCAGACTAGTTCATTCCTCAATTTGAGCGACCAAGTTTCACACCCATACAAAACAATAGGCAAAATTATAGTTCTGGATACGTTAATCTTTAAATTTTTTAATAGCAAACTGGAAGACAAAAGATACTGCACCGAATGATAGCAAGCATTCCCTGACTATATTGTGTTGCTTAATTTCTTCCTGAATAGAATTTTGATTCGTTGGAGGATTGTGTCCTAAATATTTGGACTGTTCTGCCATTTCAGAGGATTTATTATCAATCTTTATTTGTGACTTCGTCCTGAATTCTGATCTCGAGACATGAACGTATACTTAGTTTTATCGGCATTTACTTCTAGCCCAATCCCCTTAATAGCAACTACGCAAGCTTCTGTGTTTCTCTGTATAGTATTACGCTGCCGCCAAATATATTAAGATCATCAGCATAAACCGGAAGTTGATGTGTACCATTTAATGTCAAGCCATCCTGATTTACCAGAACCTTCTGCATTCTGAACTCGAGACATGAACATGCGCTTAGTTTAATCAGTATCTTCAATGTGTAATGGGCCGTGCATCATCTTGATAACTGAAGAATTAAATCCAACTAGATGCCAATTATTAATTTATTATGCTTATGTTAGGCTCAGCATGTTTCGGGCACCATTATGCCCATCATCAGGAGCTCACGACGATAGCGTTGGTTACCACAGAGACCGCCTGGTTCTCGAGTTGCTGCTGGTTGGAAAGTTAAGTGCAGGCAGGATGGACGAGTGTCCGGACCGAAGGCTGTACAGCCTTAGGTGTCTTTCTAGATATAGAAAGGGGGTTTGACAACACCTCCTATGACTCCATGTGTTCAGCATTGACCAGACATGGGGTAGATCAAACCATCGTACGATGGATTAGATCCACCCTGGAGGGTCGGCTGGCCACGGCGGCTTTCGGGGGTGTCTCCAGGAGAGTCGCAGTGTCCAGGGGCTGCCCTCGGGGGGGGGGTTATCACCCCTCTTATGGTGCCTTGTTGTGAATGAACTGTTAGTAAAGCTCAATGAGGGGAGCGTTTATGCACAGGGATAAGCGGATGACATCTGTCTTCTAGCGGTGGGAAAATTCCCAAACACGGTATCTGGGCTCATACAGTGGGGCCTGCATACCGTTGAACTGTGGTGTGGCGGGCTTGGTCTGTCGGTTAAACCCGAGAAGACCGAGCTTGTTGCATTCACTAGAAAGAGGAAACTTACAGGGTTCTTCGAGCCCCGTCTGTTTGGAAAGACCCTGCAACGTTCCATGTAGGTCAAGTACCTAGGAGTGATCCTGGAATTACGTCTGACCTGGAAGGAACACGTGGACGTTAAGTTGAAGAAGGCTCAAAACTCGATGTGGGCCTGTAGGAAGGCCTGTTGTGTGACGTGGGGCCTGAAACCCAGGGTGGTTCATTGGCTCTACGTTGCTATCATCAAGCCGTCGGTCACTTTTGCATCCTTGGTGTGGTGGCCTGGCTGTCAGACGGCCAGTCCAAGACGAAACTAAGCAGGGTTCAAAGATTAGTCTGCTTAGGGATAACGGGAGCTATGCGCACTACTCCCACCAATGCTGTGGAAGCATTCATCTGCCTCCCCCCACTGGAGTTGGTGGTTGAGAGTGAGGCTAGGTCAGCTGCGCATGGACTCTGGAGTCTGGGATTTTGGTCTTACCTACATCCCAATAGAGGACACAGCAGTATTTTGATGCGGCTTCAGCAGTCAGATCCCATATTTAATATGGGGGGTTGACGTTATGAGGCCAGCATACAACTTTATATAGGGTTACCATGTTGACGAGAGAGGATTGGACTAAAGCAACTGGTGCTTCTCCTGCAGTCAAAGGGCTTGTCTGGTTTACAGATGAGTCCAAGATGAGGGAGGGGACCAGGGCTGGAGTCTATGGGCAATCGGTAGGACGAAGGCTCAGTTTTTTCCTAGGTAGATATGCAACAGTCTTTCAGGCGGAGATATATGCTATCTTAGCCTGTGCCTATGAGATACAATCTCAGAATAGACCGGAGAAATACGCGAGTATCTGCTCCGACAGTCTAGCCCCCTTGAAAGCCCTTAAGGCAGTTAGAACAACGTCTCCTTTGGTTCAGCAATGCCAAAAGGCGTTGAATTATATCTCTATCCGGTATGCGGTGGGCCTTTTTTGGGTCCCCGGACATGCTGGAATACGAGGTAATGAAATCACCGATGGACTCGCGAGGGGCAGCACTGCTCTGAGGTTTCTTGGACCCGAGCCGGCCCTGGGGGTCTCTAGGCGAGATTTACAAAAGAGGCTCGGTCGCTGGCTGGTCAATCAGCACGGGACCCAATGGCGAGTTCTTGGTGATAACCAAAGGCAGGCTCGAGAGTTTATCTCGGGACCTAGTCTGGGTACCAGGGCAAAATTTATGACCTTTAATAGGATTCATTCCAGGGTTTTAACTGGCATTCTTACGGGTCATAACACCCTACCTACTAGGGCTGCTTGACAGCCCCTTGTATAGGAAGTGCAGGATGGGAGAGGAAACCTTGGCTCACATTTTATGTGAGTGCGAGGCTTTGGCCTCAGACATACATACCTGGGCTCCTTTTTCTTGGAGCCGGAGGATATTAGGAGTTTAGGCTTGGGGGCCATCTGGAACTGTAGTAAGGTTGCGGGGCTCCCATGATTCGATATGGGGCACAAAGGGCCCGTCCTAATCAAGGCCTAGGAGCATCGGGGCTGAGAGGCCCCGAACTCAAATGCAAATCTATGTATCTTATCAGTATCTACTTTTTATCCAGTCTCCTTATTAAAAACTACTCATGATTCTGTGACTTTCTTTATAGTATGTCCGCTTCCGCCCAATATGTCAAGATCATCAGCATACAGCAAAAGTTGATGTGTACCATTTAATTTCAAGCCATCCTGGTTTACCTGAATCCTCCTAAAAGCAAACTCTACAGCAAAATTGAAAAGCAATTTCGATAAAACACTCCTTGTTTCAAACCATTCGTAATAGGAAACATGTCAGACAAATGTTTGCCTACGCGGACTTGGCTATAGATAACATTCATACACATTTTTGTCAGACTACCTGTTTCATGGGGATTCCAAACCGTATGGGACCATTATACAACACCTCCCTCCTAACTGAATCATAAGCTTTCTTCAGGTCTATAAATAGATGCTGCACTGCTTCATTGTATTCCCATTTTTTCTGAAGTATTTGACAATTGCAGAATATAGGATCAGTAGTTGATCTGTTGCGTCGAAATCCACACTGGTGATACCAAACAATTTCCTATGAATGCGCAGTTACCCTTGACAGCAGATGCTGACGAAAGTGATATGCCTGTATAATTTCTATAATCTGTTTAATCACCCTTCTTATAGATAAGTACAATGATCGACTCTCTCCAATCGTCAGGCAGTTCTCCTTATTCCAAATAGAATTTATAACAACGGATTGTGCTACCGTCTACTTTAATCAGTTCTGCTGGGATTTGATCATTACCTGGTGATTTGTGTCTTTATAGCTTTTCAATAGCCATCTTAACCTCAAGGGCACTCGGCTCAGGTACTAGTGGTTCTGCTGTATGTATTTCTGTCTGCCTGATATCACTAACCCATATATATTGAAGAGCTGTGAGAAATGGTTTCTTTTCCTCGCCAAAATACCGTGGGAGTCTGTAACCAGATCACTATTCTCATCCTTTAGTATATTAGTTCTAGACTGATAACACTTCTTAAAGTGAATGTTGCACCTATACAAATCTCTGATGAATTCCGGTGACACCATCGAAAATCGAACCCGCAACCTTCCAGTAGGCATGCACAGGCCGATCCCAGTGGCCGGGCCATGTAAGGCGTAGTTCTGCAGCTATTCGGTTGCTGGTATTGTGGGTTCGAATCCCGCTGGGGACATGGGTGATTTTCTGTTGTGAGTGTTGTGTGTTGTCAGGTAGAGGTCTCTGCCACGAGCTTAGTACTCGTCCAGAGGAGTTGAACGGACTGTGATATGCGTCGTTGTGTGCGATCTAGAAACCTGAAGAATGAGGTTGCCTTGGCCCACGCTGGGTTGCAGCGCCATAGCAAAGATAAAGTATGCACATATTTGCACTATATAAGTAAAGCTTTTTTTTTGTAATGTGCAACACTGTAGAAGATTAACATGGTCCATGCAGAACGTCGAAAATAACAATGATTTGTACCATGATATAAACGTACGCGAAGGAATAGGGTAGTGTGTATAGCAAAACCAGCGTTAACGCTAGCAAGCAGTCGGCAGTATCCGTTTGATATTTGCCTGTTGCTGTATGTACAGTCTCGAACTCCTGATGATGGACGGAAAGACCGTCCGAGACATGTAGAGTGTTACTCCAAATAAAATTAATTTGAGACACTTGTGCTTCTAGTTGGTTTTACTATACAAATATATTACGATGCAAGATATGTGCAGGTTTTTGGAATGCATTGTTATTTATAATTATAAATCCATAATTTTAATTAAACCAAAGATAAAATGCCTACTCGTAACAAGCACTCCTTTCTATGTATAATTACATTTTGGAAGGTTCGCTCTGGAACTTAGAAGTTCAGCATTTCGCAACAGAGGTTTCCGATGCGGCGCAACGGGTAATAACCGCTTAGCGTATAGCGTATGTATGTAAGGAATTTTTTCACATAATTTAAGAAACAAAGGTACATGAAAGAGAGGTACACGACCGCGAGTTTCAAAGGTTCTGTTTCCTTAAACGGAAATTTGTCGTCTGTAAAACTTAGTTCGTTGCGAGTTTAAGAATTCAAACTGCACTTGAAGATCAGAGCTACTATAGAACATGGCTTCGTCGTTCCATTCATTTGATACTGCTGATAGATATCAGCAACCATTTTCACTGACATACATCTCCTTTTCCCAAACCACCCTCGTCATCAAGGCTGAGTCTTATACATACCCTGCTTCAAGAGACTGGGATAATAAACCTTTCATTATCAGGCTGTGAGTAAGTCAACATCTCCGTGGAAGATAGCTCTTGTAGCGTAGTTTCATTGGCACTGTACTGATTCTTGATTATCCATAAATGAATTTGTTAGCTGTAGTTTCTCTCTTACTCAAAGTTGTTGGTAGAGAAGTTATAGATGAATCATAGCGGGATTATAGACGAGGATTTGTGCATTCTAATTTACATATCTATGCTGCATATTGTGGCTGTCTACTGTTCAGGAGGTAGCGATACACGCGTGTAAAAACAGATTGCGTTGAGCTGAAGGGAGGTTTTGTGTGTATATTTATGTTCTTGCCCGTAAATTGGAGGACGTAAATAAATTCACTCAGTCGACATTTTGTTTTGCCTGTTTCCCTTCTTAAGAACAAAAGCGTGCCTTTGAGATTACCACTTTCTGTGTGTGTGTGTGTATTTGTGTGTGTGCGCGTGTGTTATTTTTCGTCTCTTTCCTCCACTTGATATAGTCATTAATTTGACCGATTTTAATGAATTGTGAACATTTTGCTACTTGAGGCACCCGAATACGTACTTCTGAATTTCTTGCAATAGGAAATAACAAAATTGCGGAACCGCAGACGTGTGAGACTGTCACGACACTACAGCATCAACTGACAGTTAGGCCGTAAAAATAGTTCATGGCAACAGATCTTGGAAAAATAGATGAAGTTCTAAGGTAATATATATTTTTTTGAATTTGATGTTTTCCATCCCGAAGTGTTAAAACATATTAATACAACACGTCAGTAGATAACACAACACTTTATTTATATACAAGAATAGTATATTTTGTCAGAGCGACAGGTTTCGACCTTATAAATTCATCTTCAGACCCTCCAAGAAGACAGATCCAAGAGTTGCTTTGGGTCTGTCTTCTTGGAGGGCCTGAGGATGACCTTATAAGGTCGAAGTCTGTCGACCTGACAAAATATATTATTCTTGTATATAAATAAAGTGTTGTGGTATTTACTGACGTGTTGTATTCACATGTTATAACACTTCGGGATGGAAAACGTCAAATTTGTAGTTGGTCAGACTAGTTCCATCAGTCGGTACAAGAACATAAGATCCAAGCTTTTAAACAACTCTTGGATCTGTCTTCTTGGAGGCCCTGAGGATGACCTTATAAAGTCGAAACATGTCGCCCTGACAAAATATACTACTTTTGTATATAAATAAAGTTTTGTGTTATCGACTGACTTGGTATATTCATATAATATTTTTGTGGACGATGAAGTAACAAGATGGGGGCCTTACTTAAAATTTTCTTTGACGTTTGGGATGGTGACGATAATTAATCAACCGTTGTATCTAGGCATATGAAATTAGGTACGGAGATGCAGCGTAACCGCGAATGGCTGTGAACGACAGGAGGCTCTGAGGAGTTGATAGCCGACAAATGCAACGTACACCGAATTCGAACTTACTGCAATAAGCTCTTCACACTAATGTACGTAAACAACAGGAGCAATACTGAAAGATCCAGGAATTGCGATCTTTGTAGTGGGGTAGAAGTATTACTGTGTATCTTGCAACTACTTCTTTATTATCTGTATATTTAACCCTTTAATGACGAAATTTTATCTGTCTAATTTAAGGACCCAGTTCGTACCGCGCAGTAAACATTCTCTGCCTCGGTTATAAAAACCGATAAGTTAATACTATATAGAGAAATAATCGCTGCTTGTTATAAGATCCACGCAGAACGCTTAAATGCATTGTGGGCAGAACACAGAATTTCTGAATGTTAAAGTTGTTGGTACATAGAGTAAGTCTTAGGCTTTAGTAGGCTAATTATTTAATCTGCATGATACCATTAGAAAGGCATCGTAACAAATGTTGTATGAGAATGTGCATTGGATTGATCTGGTTCAGTATAGGGACTACTGGTGGGATTTTACGGGCATTGTCATGGAATACTGAGCTTCTTAAAACCCGGTAATTTTCTCGACTCGCTAAGCGGCTGCTATCAATTCAGCTTCCGTACTCATGGATTTATGGAACTGATTGGTTTTCTATAAAGTGCAATATACCCACTCTGTAAGGATTTACTGAACAGGAAAATTGATTTTACTGGCTTCCAGTCAGTTTTTACTTGCTTAAAAAATGATTCTCTTTTTTTTGTATGTGCTTCTCATATTGTGTTCTTTTATTTCGTACGACATAACTTTATTTAATTTCACATTTTTCTGTGGCATAATGCTCTTCTGTTAGAACCTGAAAGGACAGGAGTAAGTACGATGTCATAAGCTGTACGATGAAATATCGTATTCCCATATCTCTGGTAGATGGAATGCCTTCCGTAAAAGACCTCTGATCGAAACATTACCACACAATTCAGTCTGGACACATCGCTCTCTCTTTTACAGAAGAAACAAAAACCGAAAGAGGAAAGAAGCTCATTCTGATGGGAAACATATGAGAACGGGCTATCCCATATGTCTCTTTTGCATAGACGAAACATCGGCAACTTGTGTCAATAATTGTCCAACAAGATGGAACACTATACAGTTCATTTATACCTGCAAAATGCTCTACATGTTTCGGGTGGTATCTCCACCCATCGTCAGGATCTCATATCATGTACCTACAGTATCTGGCATTAATGAGACCGTTACTGCTACCCGTCGCGAACAGGTAGCAGTAACGGTCTCAATACAGCCAGATACTGTAGGTACGGTGTTATGAGCTCCTGATGATGGGTGTAGAACAGCTTACAGATATAAATAAACTGTATATTATTGCATCTTGATGGGCAATTATTGACACATATTACGCGACGCACGGACCATTGAACATAAAATTCATCGGCAACTTATTACATTTGTTCCTAAAAAATGAGTTAAAAATGTTTCTTCATTCCTTTTTCAGAAGACCTCAGCACAGCAATGAATAGATAAATTTAGAATGTGTCGGCGGCAAAGTTCAGCAAAAGAGGAATATATCATTTAATATTATATGTGGACGTGGCGTTTGATAAATTAACTGAGCCATTTCTGAAATATGCTCAAGTTCAGTTCTTGAATTCGTTCCAAAGCGGTACAGTATGGTTGGATTTAGATTTCATCGTGCGATATAATGGTCCATAAAATGTACAAAGTAGGAAGATTAATACATGCTTTAGATAGTTTTAAATTTCCCTGCATCTTGGGAAAATTCTGCTATACATTGTGCCATTGTTTGGCACAAAGTCTTACATTTAATGCTCATACATAACACTTTTGACCAAACCATTTTCTCATCGATTTTGTTTTCTGTACAGATATAATTAAACCACATTCTGTTGTTATTTGGTTTAACTTATGCGCAGCTTTCTGTAGAAGAATAACAGCAGCAGAGATGAAATACATGAGAAGAACAGCAGGATACACTTGGACCGATTACAAAACAAATGCACAAATTGCAAAGGAGTTAAAAATAATACCAATTTTGGAAAAATTACTGGATTACAAGCGAAACTGGATACAACATGTAAATAGAATGCCTCGAAATAGATTACCCAGGGTAATGAAATACTACTCCCCAACTGGCAGAAGGAATTATGGTACACCTTTGAAGAGACTTCTGGATACGTGAGACTGGAACGGGTGAACAAGTGGCCCAACTCCATGAAAGATATATGATGATGATTACCGATAATAGTTTAACATCTCAATTTAATCTTGAAAAGTTTTCAAGGCGCTGGTTAAGTCAAGTTAACTTAATGAACCAGTTTATCCTGTATCTGAATAGCAGTACAGTCTCGCGAACCGAGTTTCAAACAGATATAATTGAGTAGCGTTTTTATTTGACATTTTTTTAAGACGCTGCTTGCTTTAAAAATATTATAATAGAGTTCCACTTGTATACAAATTATTGCAACTATGAATGTTGCTAGATTACAGAGCAGGAAGTGAGTCCAGACGAGAAAAGGGCACATTTTAGCCAAACCAAAATAAGAAGGTTGATGATAACTGTACCAGAATTAAAAATGAAGGAATTCCTCATCAGACAAGTAAGTTCTTAGAGTCCTTAAAAAGGTGTTGTAACCGGCCAGGTTCCGTAGTTCAAATCCCGGACTAGGCAACCAAGAAGGTGAGGAGATGAACTGGTCCTCGGTCATTGGCTAGTTGATATATTGAAAGGGAAGAGGTAAAGTTTGGTGTGCACACGTGCACTTGCCAGGCTAAATGGATGAGACTGTTGAGTTCCCCCTACCACATATGAATTGATTCTCTGTTTGCGATGTCAGCTGTGGGCAAGTGTTCACTGTTGGTATCTGTATCACTAAGGCTTATGAGGTAGTCAGTTGTGCAGAGATGTACGC
>Ga0131853_10017891_pt1 | contig 12905 bp, 10 predicted proteins | sample TergutLab28metaG_FD_92764 | JGI IMG/M metagenome (GOLD analysis project Ga0131853, IMG submission 92764) | Labiotermes labralis P1 segment gut microbial communities from Petit-Saut dam, French Guiana - Lab288 P1 (version 2) (version 2) | ecosystem: Host-associated > Arthropoda: Insects >...
TCGTTTCGAACAACAACCTTAACCATGAGCCTCAAAAACCCCACGGTCTTCCTACTTCAGTCACATGATTGCAGATACTACACAAATACTGGCACCCCCACCACTCTGATTATAGAAACACATTGATCTACAAGCACACATCTTTGCACACTTTGTAACATCAGCCTAGGATCACTATCATTATATGTGCCTCAGGCTGCAACCTTTGTGGAATTATTTCTACTATACTGTCCAATTCTTTTACTTGATCGGAAACACCGTCACATTATTCATTTCCCTTATTCACTTCACAACTGAACATGAAGATCCAATTTTTTCTAGTATTACAACCGTAAAATTCTAAATCTGCTCCAAATATTATTTCTTGTAATATGGCACACTCTTTCAATTATGTACATTCATATTCTACTGCCGGCATATTCAAATCTCTACGGTACAAGAGTTTTCCTGCGCTATTATTAGCATGACCCTTTTTTCAATTTAAATGTTCCTTTACTTTCGGCATCCCCGTCCCAAAACAAACCAGTTTTGGTGCAGACACGTGCTTTGGGCCAACCAAGGGCCCAGAAAATTTGCAGAAAGCTGAGAATGCCGTCATCTCCACGTTCCATAGAACGTGTTGCCGTGGCGTTAAGTACCATTTATCCCCATTAGAGAAATCTGTGATCCGGGTCTGAACAAGGAATGCATCGTGGCAGACTGTAATATCATCCGCAAATCCGACCCACAGATCACAAGCCTACATTTTGGTTTACATCAACGGGTGCCTACGTCGTTCGCACATTAACCTACCACAAGACTAAAACAGAATAATGATTAACATTTACCCCAGAATTGCATCCTACATCCAAACATACAAAGCTTTCATCACACTTTGCATTCCACAGGTCTGTCGGTAATAACTGTAATCTGCTTTTGGCAGAGTTGAATTTATAATAATTAATGAAATTTCCATGCCTCAAAGCGCTTGGTTTGTTCCCTTCCGCACACATTTCGGCGGCCATTTTGGTGCTACATCGCATACAGAAAAGGGTAGTGCCGTTCCTAATTGCATGGGTCCGAAACAATCGCATCGGATGGCGAAATGATACGATATGGAACTCGAATTCGTGGACCCGTCGGGTCACTTGAATACGAGGTTGTAAAGTACATCATTCAACAACTGCCTTGTTCACCAGTTTGTACTCCCGTTCGTTTACGACTCACGGATCCGTCCTTTTCACTAGTTTCCAGCGCTCTCCTTCGCGCGATGATAGTTAGTTCTTCGCGTCTGCCGTGTGTGGCGCTCGTAACGATGAAGGGTAAAAACGCATGTAAACCACGCCCCGTTTTCCACCACCAACCACCCCCACAAACAATCTTTCTAGCTTGGCGCCAGCAATCAAATAACGCCTAACGGTAGCGGTTTGCTATGTTTTGTTGTCCAAGTGCTGTGTTCTGTTTGTTACAGATACTTAAAATATCAAGGAACCATGACGTACACAAGAGTGACTTCCGTCATTGTTGGGTACAAGCAACGTACTACTGCTAAACCATACTTCCGTCGACGACACACGGGCTATTACACGCGGCAGCATTGGCCTTCCAAATAAGTTGTTTATTGCATTCTTGTTCAATGAACACGACGTTAGCGTCCGTTTTTTGAATGATGTTAGTTTAGGTTATGTTAGGTTAAGTTAGTTTAGGTTTGGGTTGGTTGGGTCTGGTCACGTTAGGTTCGGTTAGGTTAAGTAACGTACATGCGGTTACGCTTGGTTTTCCTTTCATTTCGTTACATCTCATTAAGTTTCATTTAATTACGTTACGTCCACGGCCCCTTCCGGCATATTCAGCTATTTCCTCTGTTCACACAAACGCCTCACCTACCCTCATTCGTTCACGCTACCTACCTACTGTATCTGATATGTGGTAACTACGTATCTCGCCGTCACCCCTCTTGTCCTTTAAATACAGTCCCGCCCACAACATCCCTACTTGTGGCGTCTGAATTAACACGGATTAAGTGCTATTTTTATTCGTTGTGGTATGCGCGTCATAAGTGGATAAAATTTGGAACCTACTACCATTATTCAAAAGGAGTTCTTTTGTTTCCAGTTAATCTAGGTGTCCTCTATTATTCACCACACTGAGTATCAGTTAACATTAGTGAGTAGCAATGGGCCCACTTATGTACAGATTCCACTCATTCCGTTTTAGACGTGTTTCTTTGCAGCACACTCCGAATTCGTTTTATTACTCATATGCACCACGTACTTGACAATACTTTATCTCCTTACTTTATGTGATAATTCGAAACGGCTATGATACAAACTAGAACAATCGTTCTTAGTTTTCACGGTCTTATGTTGGCTGCTCAATTGCTAGTCGCCTTTTGGGGTTTTACGCTATGTATTATGCATGGTTTGTTCTAAAAGTCGGAAAAACCAACTTATTATAAGGTATAAAAATCCAAAGGCTGCAATCATTACAGCAAATCAAATTAACCCTTTAAAGACGAAACATATTTATGTTATATAACGACTCAGCACGTAACGCGCAATAAACACTCTTCGCCTCGGTCATAAAAACCAAATTGTTAATGTTATATAAGGCAAAAGTTGCTGTTTGTTCCGAGAACCACACAAAACACATAAGCGCAATGTAATCACCATGTCAAATTTTTTAATGCTGCACCTGATGGTACATAAAGTTGCTGACAGGCTTTAAAAGGTTGTTTTCGCTGTACCTTTAAAAGTAACATCACTTATTTTGTTTTCTGGCACTGTTTTCAAATCGTCTTTTACTTATACTGTCCAGTAAAGAAATCTTTTTAAAACAAAGATAGTGTTCATTAATGGCCTCAACACCGAGGCACAGATCATCCTCTAGGTCCTAAAGCCGATAACGACGTGGGCAATTCCTATGCCAAAGTCCGTACTAACACACGGCGAGGGAAATGGAAGGATGAAACAGAAACATTCTCTGAGCAAAACTGCTATCATCGTGAACACAGATCATCTAGTATCGTGAATATACTTACTACTGACAAAAGTCTCTTCATTACCTTATGACTTTCCAGCAATGCATCACTTATTATTATTAATTAATTATTCACTTAATCAGATTCCTTCTAAATTCTTGAAAATCTACCTCCAAAATATCAGAGATCTAAGAAGTAAAACTTTTGAATGTCACATACATTTAGATTTACCTCATTTATTATGTTTCTCAGAACATCCCTTAAATCAATCAGAACTATATCTTATATAGACAACTATACACTAGGTGCTAAATACTGCAGACAAAAAATTCAAAAGCATTTGTGTTCAAAACAATTTACAATTCATTAGCATAAACCTTGTACAGATAAAAATATTAAAGTGTGCACACTTTAGCTTAACTCTATCCTTCCAAACACCTGTGCCTTGATTATTTACAGACCTTCATCAGGCGAATTTAAAAATTTTCTTTCCTTAGCCCGACCAGGAAGGAAACAAGCTCGGAAGCATGTCAGGGACACGCACGATCTCAACCACATTGAGATGCAAGCTGTCATCAAGTAATTTGCTGCAAGGCAAGGCACCGAAGGAAATTCACGCCATTCTGACAGAAACATTAGCTTGTTTCCTACCTGGTCGGGTTAAGGACTCATTAGCACCCCTTAGTGCGATCACTGCATACACCAAAATTAACCTTTGTAATATGCGGTGATATAAATGTGAACTATCTCAGTTATAAAGACAAGAGGAATCAATTGGATGCTCTTTTAATTGTCTACAAACTTTTCAGCACAATTGATTTTCCTACCAGAAATTAAAATGATTCCATTTCAGCTATTGATAATACCTTTCTTGATAATACCAGGCTAAATAACTAACAGATATTGCCACTAATAAACAGACTTTCTGTCATGATGTGCAAATTATAATTTAAATGTTCTACAGAAAAAGCCCCATGAGCATCAACCATATTTTAGAAGAAATATTAATAAATATACCTTGGCAGAATTCGAGAATAGTCTAAGTTTTGAATCAATCCTTAACTCCTTTTTAAATACATAGGGATTTTTCCTTCTAGCTTTCCACTATCCAAAATTAATAAGATAATGTATAATAATTCCTGGATAACAATAGGTATAAAAACTTTCTGTAAACAAAAAAGGGAAGTTTACATAGCAAGCAGAAATAGTAGAAACTCAGTTATAAAAAAAACATTTCAAAACTTACTGTAAAATACTGGCAAATGCTATTAAGGAGGCTACAAATTTTTTATGATAATCAGATAACAAATTGCACTAATAAAATTAACACAACATGAATGATAGTAAATTTGGAAACCCATAGGAATTCAAGTAATGCAGCAATTGAATCTTTAAATATTGATGGCAGAATTGTCAATAATGAACAACACATTGCTGACACCTTTAATAACTATTTAGCTGATAACATTAACATCAATGATAATAACGCTCACACACAAAACAAATATAATCCAAATTCTGACAATAATAATATTCCCTTACAATCTGTGTCACAAATTCATAATTCACCTTACACAAAAATTAAGAGAACCAACAACATCTCCCTGAAGATGGTGTATTAACACCGCACCATGTCGGAGTAATTTTTATATTAATTTTATGCTACTTATTTGTGCATATTTTGGTATAGTAACAACTTTAGAAATTGAAAAAATAATTAAATAACTTAAATCCAAGGATTCACATGGCTATGAAGACATTTCCCTTAAGTTATTAAAAATAAGTTCTCCATAAGTTCACCCCTAAATTGTATATGTAATAAAGTTCTTACTAAGGGTATTGTCCCAGCAGTTGAAAATTCTGTATAATAAAGCCCTTATACCAAAAAGGAAATATAGAAGACATATCCAGCTACAGACCAACATCTCTCCTAACAACATTTTTCAAAATTGTTGAAAAGGCAATGCAATCAAGGTTATTAAAACGTTTATATAAAGATAACATTTTATGCAGGGAACAGTAAGGATTTCGGATTAAATTAACAACAGAAAATGCCACTTAAAAACTAAAGAATGAAATCCTAAATGCCTTGAACATTAAATTAATAGGAGGAGGTATCTTTTGTGATCTTATAAAAATTTTTGACTGTGTAAAGCATGACAACTGGTACTGAAGCAAGCAACCTATGGAATAACTGGTATAGATAAAGAGCTCTTATCAATCATACCTTAAAGGCAGGTATCAAAGAGTTTCAACATATATTAAGACACATCAATACAGCACTCCCTCTAAATGGACATTGCTTAAACATGAAGTCCACAGGGTTTCATCCTGGGTCCCCTGCTTTTTTTTATTTATAAATGATTTACCTCAGTTTGTAAATAAAAAATCTACATCTGTTTTGTTTGCTGATGATACAAGCATACTCTTTATTCACTCAGACACCACCAAATGTAATTCAAATACTAATACAGTCTCAGAAACTATAAACACTTGGTTTAAAAACAATTATCTCTCATTAGATTTTTAAAAAAACTCACTGTATTCACTTTAAGACTGGGAATAGTCCAGCAATTGACATGAAGATTGGTTGTTCATTTTTTCATATTCATATTTATTATTATTCCATTGTATCATACAGATATGGAACATGTCAGTAAAATAATTTAGCAATAAGAATAATAACAATAATAATAATGTACGATGCATAAAGCATCCATCATATTAAACATTAATAACTAATTATACATTACAACAATATCTAAGAAATGAGTAATAACTGTATAATTATAATAATAAATTAATCCCCAATGTTCTGTCTACAAAATTTCATTTATTAGGGTAATCAGTTATTTGATTATTGCCACCGGCATTAAGTTATTGGCAATTTGACTGTGGTTTGTGTAGAGGTAAATGCTCTGGAGAATCACGAATCAAAATATGAAATTTTGTTACCAGCTGAGTTTGTGTAACATTTTGATGCAGTGAAAAGATGCATTCTTCTGCTTTGGAATAGATGTGGTCTTTAATATGTTTTATATATTCCAGTAAATAAGGAATATATTGCTTGGTAAATATTATTAATTAGTTTTATTCAGTTATAGAATTTTTAGAACACAGTGCCAATTATATGACTTAATAATTTTTAGTAATCATTATTTATATCCCTGTACTTGTGCTGTTATTAATCCTGTTAGTTGTACTAATAGAAATTGTAAATTTTTAATTTGTTGTTTTGTAATCATGTTGTGTTTGTGCTATGTGTTGTCTGATATTGACTTGCTTCATGTCCAACTGTCATGTGACAGAATTATTGGACTTTGGAAATGTATATATACTGTATATATGAAATCATTTCGTGTCACCTCATGTTCTTCTGTTGATATTTGTCATATTCTGTGGGCCTTGCGCTTATGATCACATAAGTTTAGCGTACTGTTCCATGATACTTGTAATGTTAAGTACCGAACTTGTTGGCATAGACAACTTTTTTTTTCAGATAAGGCAGTATGAGGGATGCACGTTGTATTAGAACACTAATACGGTAAGGGTACTTAAAACTGTATTTGACTTCAGGTAAGTAAATGTGGTATGTTTTAATCTGTGCATAATTTACCGAAGTGCAATTGTGTAGGATATGTAATGTGGAATGATAGGATTATGATGAGTGATGAATTGAAAGGATGCAGAAGGAAATTTTCGTGTCGTATTTGAACGTATAAAGGGGCACGCGGTAACGTAGTTGTTTGAGGCACTGCGCTACAGGTCGCGATGGCGTCACTGGAATTTTTTATTCACATAATCCTTCCGGCCGCAGTATGGCCTAGTCTCGCATTTCTGTGTCGGCTGTGGGGCAAGTAAAAGTGTGTTGAAATGTATGTGCGTCGTAGCATCGCCCATTATACTACTGTGTGGGCTGTGGGGAAAGTAAAAGTGTGTTGAACTGTATGTGCATCTTGGGCTATGGTCCTGCTATCTCCAGTGTTATGCTCTTCCATCTTAAGTGCCTGTCCTTTAGAGTAGCTGCCTGTCGCTCTTTCGCCTTTTTATCAGTAACAAAACTGCATTTCTTTCGAATTGTGAACGCTGCATGTGCCGTTTGGTGCCATTCACGCTTTGGACTTCGTCCACCGCCCCTTGTTTGAAATAAAAACATAAACAAATGACCACGGAGGAAGTTAAAACTTTGAATTATTGCACATAGAAGTTATTACACGTTTTACTCCCCGAATCCCTTTCCTGTTAATTTCCGCCCTTTCTGTCATTAATCTGAGCGGCAGTAGATCAGTCGGTATAGCGACTGTATTGTGGGTTGTGTGACTGGATAATTGGGTTTCGATTGCCTACTGGGGCTAACATTTTCATTCCCCAGCGCGCCTATCCCACATTTGTGACCGTCAGTCTCTTATTCAGTGGGCACTGGGCGCTACTTGCCCCAGAGAAAGCGACCGGCACGTGAAGCTGGACGCTCATTTGTATGTATGAGAATATTATACAAGACCTCCCACCTAACTAAATCATAAGCCTTCATGGAACCTATAAAGAGCCGATGCACTGCTTAGTTGCATTCCCATTTTTTCTCAAGCATTTGACGAATGTGTGGGCCAGGTTGCTCATTCGGTATAGCGACTATGGGCTGGACGGTCCGGAATCGAATCCCGGTGGGGACCAGATTTCCCGCCCGTCCAAACTGGCCCTGGCCCCCCCCCCACCCTCCTGTACAATGGGTACCGGGTCTATCCCGGGGGTAAATTACGGCCGGGGCGTGCTGCTGACCACTCAACCCCTTCTAGTGCTGTGGTCATGGAAGAGTAGAACTAAACCACTACCCACCCTCTGGGCCACAACGGGATCACTTTACCTTTACCTTTATTTGACAAATGCAGAATATGTATACGGTAGTTGACCTGTTGCATTGAAATCCACATTGACGATCTCCAGTAATTTCTTCTGCATATGGAGTTAACCTTGACAGCAGGATGCTGGATAAAATTTTGTAGTAGTTGCCAAAGTGATATGTCACTATGAGTACTGCAGTCTGTTTTATCACCCTCTTTATAAATAGGTACAATGATTGACTCCTTCCACTCCTTATTCCAAATAGAAATAATAAGTTTATGGATCTCATAGTGAATTGTTCTACCCTCTGCCTTAATCAGTTCTGCTGGGGTTTGATCAACACCTGGTGATTTGTGTCTTTTTAGATTTTCTATAGCCAACTCAACTTACAAGGCTCAGGCACTAGTGGTTCTGTAGTGTGTATTTCTGTCTGCCCAACAACATAACCCCATGTACCTTAAATAGGTGACAGAAATGGTTTCTCCACCTAGCCAAAATACTGTGGGAGTCTGTAACCAAAACACACTTCCCATCCTTTGATATTAGTTCTAGGCTGGTAACCATTCTTAAGGTCACTGATGCCCCTATACTAGTCTGAGATATTTTTGATCCTACTGTTAGGATCAAGTTCAGCTTTCAGATATTCCTTGTTTTTGTTTCTGAAATGCCTACTAGCTTAAAGTCTTAACATTGTTTAACTACACTGCTTTGGTTTGAATCCTGTAACCACTGCATTTTAGCTTGCTTCCTTTGCCCCCGAAAATCGTGAACATTATTCAACAAACCATGGTTTATGCTGCTTCAATTCATACAGATCTATACTCCCTTTGGTTGAGGTTTTGATATTCTCTTAATGTTCTTCCAAGCTCTTTTTATATCCTCGCTATCATTTAAGTTCTCAGAAGCTGCAAACCTGTATGAAATCTCAATCGGATAACGTTTCCTAACCTCCGGCTCATTTAGTTTCCTGAGATTAGTTCTTTCCCCAGCAAACTACCATGCTGCCATTCCTTCCCTAACTTTTGCAACCTCCAGATAGTGATCACTATCACAGTCAGCTCCCCAGAAACTTCATACATCCAGTATACTCGAATACCATTTCCTTTCTATCAGTATGTGATCAATCTGGTTGTGAGTCTTCCCATCAGGAGAGGTCCAGGTGTACTTATGAATGTTTCTGTGCAGAAGCATCATGCTCATAACAACTAGATGTTTTGATCTGGCAAAGTAAACTATTCTAACACTGTTATTGTTACTATCATGATGTAGACTCTCATTCCCAATTGTCAGTTTCAAAATATCCTCTTTGCATTAAAATCACCTACGAGAATTTTCATATGGTACTTAGGAAAATGCCCAAAAGCCTGCTCTAATTCTTCATAAAAACTGTCTTCTGTATCATCACTTTTCTCCTCACTTGGTACATGCACATTCAAAACAACAGTATTACTCCAGTGACCTCTCAGAACTATACAAGACACCCTATCACCAACAAACTCTACTCTCTTACGTAGTTTATGTATGGCTTCCTTATAATGCAGAGTGCGTACAAAAGAAATGTGCACTTACAAAAGGAGAAAGAAAAAAAAATGTGACACACATTGTACATCAAACCTACATCAGTCAACAGAGAAACACTCAAAATATTTGTTCCAAATGACCTGGATCATAGTTACTGCATGCCACTACCACTAGATGTCACTAATGGCTACTATACCACACAAATGGAGAGAAAGTCTATTCTGCATTTGGCATAGCAACAGTCAGTAACAGGCATGCAATGTACATATTGCATGCATGCACACACAAACACACACGTATATAAAGAATGGTTCATGAGTTTGGGACATTACAGTAGTAAATGATGTCCTAGATCTTTGCAATAAAAAACGTTCCCAGCAACATTGGCCCAATGCTCAATGGTTGTGGTGCTGTGTGCGTTTTCATTTGCCACAACACACTCCGATGAACAGTGCATACACATAATATGACCTTGGAAAAGCACTGCAGGCACACTACTCACAACCCACAAGGACAACACAATGAAGCTAAGGAGGCTATCTCTGAAAACCACTTTAAATACATGTGTGTGTAAATTAGTCACTTTTATGAAGTTAAAACTATCACATAATGTGTTTGCTTATTGTTTATTCAATATCCGTTAAATAACACTTTTGATCCTAAGTTTCAAGGGGAAATAACTCTGTTAACTGTTCAAAATTTGACACAAGTTTATATAGCCTTTTCATCACAAAGACCTAGGAAATCATCTCCTATAGTTATGTCCATAAATAATGAATCAACCTGTACATGCACAACATAATGAAAATAGAATAGCAATTTTAAATTTAATGTTGTATTATATCTTTATTCCCTCAAACCTTTAAATTTTAACCACATTTTGGAACAAAAACTTTACAAGATGTCTGTATACATTTAACTAGACACACTGTAAACAATGGCATATCACTGAAAACTTCACTTTCATAAGATGTACATACACACACCTGTGGTGCGTGCGACAAATCATTGAGAATATCCTTGCAACTCAATGATCTACTACACACACCGCAAATGCATGGTCACTCTTCACAGCATACGCACTGATTCATTCTCATACACACAGCCCTTATTCTACAGACATTTGCTATACAGACTTTTGTCATAATGCAAAATAACTTGTATACGTTTTTTGCTTCAAGGACTACGTTTTCACTTTTACAGACAAATGGATTGTTATGTGAGTCACATAATCAGATGGGTCAGTATTCTTACACTGTGCTGCTGTGGATTTTGCTTCATCGATTTTCACATTACACAGTTTCCATCGAAAGGATTACATCTGCAAAGTGCAGGATGGGTGTACTATTTTTTGGGTGGTATCCAATGTGTGAGACTTCGAGCTGCAAGTAAAGTTTTTCTGGAAGTATGTGAATATGTATTGCACAGTGCAGCACAGAATCTGTTGTGTAAGTATGGAATGAAGCTACATGCTGGCAGATAACTTGTTGCAGCAAGCACTGTCATGTGAGGTAAGGGAGGTGGTGTTCCTGAAGTATAATTTATGAAAGTGTGTACAAAGACAGCATACCCAAAAGTTCTTGGACTGCAACAAGAATTAAATTTTAAATTGCCATCCTATTCAAAGCGATTCCCTTTGATAATTATGCAATGAGTCCACTTTCTCCGTAGATAATGGAAACCCCAAAGGAACTGAGGTTTTGCAAACACATGCTTGATGGTCATCAGTAGCTCCTGATTTGCAGAGGTATCAATCAACAACAAAAAACAAAAATAGGAAAGGGTGGAAGAGACATGGCAAATGCAGGAAGCAGAAGAAGAAGAAACAATGATTTGGACACACACAAGATAAAATTCTGGTGGAACTGGTAAGCAGTTTCTGTAAGCATAAAATTTGAAAATGTATACATTTAGGTACTTGTTGTGTGACGATTACTGAAAGCACTTGTAGGCTCTTGTGTGTGCTTCAAATAATGTAATGCTGTCCCCTTGGCCTGTGTCTGACAAGGAGCAGAGGGGCCAATGTGTACAGTACATGGCCTTACTAAATCTACTGTGCTAGAATGATCTACTACTAAACTCAGCCAACTCAATGGAAAATGCAGAAATAGAAAGTATAATCAAACCAAGTACACGTACAAACAATTGAGCCATCAGGATCATGCCACACTGCATACATGGTAACAAGTGTTCCCACACAATATCCATAGTCGTTCATAGTGAAAACTTTTTGCCGAATCACATATGAAAACCAGATCCACAAAGCCAAAACTTCTATAAACACTGTATTATTTGAGGGACACTGTTCTTCAGTAAGATTTCATTTGAAAATCACGTAATTTTTGTCTGCCAGGACATTGCCAACTCGTTCGACAATAGAGCCAGGTTAGATGCTAGTACAATAAATTTTCAAATGCTTCCGAATTCTTCCTCGTCATTGGCTGCTTATGAAAATTGCGGCCTCAAGCGTGCTACTGAGGATAGTTGTATGGATAAGGGAATTCCTTCTGGAGAATTGGAGGACAATTATCAGATGAAGTTAGAATAATGTCAGTTGTAATGCAAGGGAGAGTATTGGGTACACTTTTGGTTCTAGCATATATAAATGATATTTGGAAAAACATTGAGTCAACTACTAGAGTGTTCGTGGATGACTGTGTAATATGTAGAAAAAGAGTGAACAATAATGACAGAATTTGCAAATCTGGGCAGACTGGAGGAGTGGGTGCTGGAAAATGGGATAAAAATAAATTCAGATAAAAGTACCGCAGTTAGTTTCATGAGAGCCTGGGTGAAGGCTCCCCCAAATTGTTCTCTATTGGACGAAATAATGCTGGAAGCGAACAGTTGTAAATACTTGGGAATAATCATAAGCAGTGATTTATGTTGGATCGATCATGTTAATTATACAATGAAAGTAGATTGGAAGGCACTTTATATCACAATACATATTTTTAAAAGAGGATATTGTTATAGGAAAAGTTCAACCTACACAGTACTAGTGCATCCAATTCTTGAGTATGGGGTGTGTCTGGGATCCAAGCAGGGAGAGACAGATAAATGCGTTTAGACCGGATAGAAAAGAAAGTGGCAAAATTTGCAAATCTTATGAAAAATTTGAACTGGGAAAAGTTGGTGCAGCGTAAAAAGATAGCACGCTTATGTTCTCTTTACAAAGCGTACTCCACGGAACAATCCTGGGAAGGTTGAGGTGACAGATAACTAAGGCCTTACTAAGCCAGGTTGATCACGACTGGAAAATTAGGAACAGGAAGCACAGGACGGATATAAGGAAACATTCCTTTGTAAATAGGAACATCCAGTTCTGTAACAAAACAAACTATTAATGCTTAAGGAACTTTACCCTCTAAATTGAGCACCTTTAGGTAGAGGGTTAGGAAAGTGGTATGGGAAGTGAAGTGAATTTGAAGTGAGGAGAAAATGGACTGGTTCCAGGATAAGAGGCAGAAAGGTGACAAGTGAAGTGAAGAAGATTTGAAATGTGGGAAAATCAGGTATAAAGGGGGAGAAGGTTGGGAAATTGGTAAGTGATGTGAAGTGAAAGGAATTTGAAGTACAGAGGAAA
>Ga0131853_10017892_pt1 | contig 12905 bp, 8 predicted proteins | sample TergutLab28metaG_FD_92764 | JGI IMG/M metagenome (GOLD analysis project Ga0131853, IMG submission 92764) | Labiotermes labralis P1 segment gut microbial communities from Petit-Saut dam, French Guiana - Lab288 P1 (version 2) (version 2) | ecosystem: Host-associated > Arthropoda: Insects >...
GGGGAACATGCACCATCGTCTACCACCGTAAAAAAAACTGGGTGGTCGAGTTTAAACGGATTGATTTTTCTACATGTGTTGCGCCTCGTCCTGGACGACCCAAAACATTGACCACCCCGGAGATTATTGACCAAATTCACGAGCTAATCTTGGAAGATCGCCGGATTTCGGCTAAATCAATAACTGAGCAACTTGGCATCTCACGTGAGCGGGTTGGGTCCATCATTCATGAAGATTTGGACACGCGGAAGCTCTCCGCGAAGTGGGTCCCGAAATGCCTGAAAGCGGATCAAAAACGTCAACGGTGCCAGCTATCCGAGCAAATTTTGGAATTTTTTCGGCGCGATCCAATTCATTTCCTGTCGCGATTCGTGACCATGGACGAAACCTGGTTATGTCACTATGACCCGGAGACAAAGCAACAATGAATGGAGTGGGGGCATTGTAGCTCACCCCGGCCCAAAAAATTCCGAGTGCAAAAATCCGCTGGAAAAGTTCTCGCCTCGATTTTTTGGGATCAAGACTACATCCTTCTCATTGATTATCTTCCAAATGGCCAAACTATCAACGCGGAGTATTACGTATCTCTGCTGGTGCAATTGAAGGACATTTTGAAGGACAAACGTCGCGGGAAGTTCACCAGTGGGGTCATGTTCTTGCACGACAATGCCCCGGCTCACTGGGCACTTGCAACCCAGAAGAAACTGGCCTACCTTGGCTTCCAGTGTCTTGATCACCCACCCCATTCTCCGGATCTGGCCCCGTCGGTCTACCACCTGTTCCCTAGACTAAAAAAACAATTCAGATGTCGCCATTTTTCGTCCGTCGCGGAGGTCATTGTTGCCGCGGAGACCTGGTTGGACGGACAAACTTCTGAATTTTTTTGAGTGGCTTGCAAAATTAAAGCAACGGGCTAAGAAGTGTATTGGGCATCATGGGGAGTATGTTGAATAAATCCCGAGTTTGGTCGCTGTAGCTTGTTTCCTTCCTGGTTGGGCTAAGGACTTATCAGCACCCCCTCGTAAAATACGTCATTTTACAATTAATTATAAATATCTTTGTAAATGTGAAGATTTATAGTAGTTTTACTTAGCGTATTTTGTAATTCACCGGATTATTTCTAAGAGCCCCCAGAACGTAACGACACTGTAGTAAATAAATATTCTACGTTTATTAACTACCAGCAAAATGCATTATCAGTCACATGAAGATGAATTTTATTTTGTGTCACACATTCTCCAACATATTTCGTTTCTGTCTTAACCATATTCAGGGACTTTACAGTTTCAAGAGATGAAGCATCCTAGAGCTGTACTTGCATAAAAGCTCATCTATGTTTTGTGTATCGCACTTTATCATACCAAGTGGAGGTTTTATAATATTCAATACTGCTAGGACGAGTTTATTTTTTACAGTTTAAAAATGAATAAAGTGATCCCGTTACAGGCCCGGTGTGGCCCAGAGGGTGGTTCAAGGTATAGCTCTACTCTTCCATGACGGCGGCACTAGAAGGGGGTGAGTGGTCAGCAGCACGCCCCGGCCGTACTTTACCCCCGGTAAAGACTCGATACCCATTTTGCAGGGGGCTGAGTGGGCCCCAGGGCCGGTCTGGACGGGCGGAAAATCTCATCCCTACTGGGAATCGATCCCGGACCGTCCAGCACATAGTCGCTATACCGACTGAGCTACCGGGCCAACTTAAATATGAATATACATTTAAAATATTGAAACTGAATAACACTTTTTTCTTCTTCACTTGATGTTGCTGGTGAAGTGTGCGCAATATTATATTTACAGTATCTATTTATATATAGATTCCAACTTTATAAATTGAAAGTTATTTTACATTAAAATCTATATATAGTTTTAATTAATATTGCCTTGGAATAGTGCGAAGGCAAGCTGCCTAATTCTGTAGAGAAAAATTAAAACTTTGTTATGAAAATTTTGTAAGCATAACAGTAGTCAGGCAAAGGAAACTTATAGAAAATGAAAAAGTGTATGGCATGTAAAACATATCAGTGACGCTTGAAGCGAACAGAGTGGACTGCAATGTGCTGGAGTGGAAAAGACAGAGTTTCAACTTATGATTCATAGTGCGTATGTTGGATATGTGTCATACGTGAATTTATATAAGGGTTTCGGAGTTCTGCAGATCTTATTTATCAATTGTTGTATGTACAAATTTTCTAGACAATTCCTTCTCCGTCCTTTTTGTATTGTGTCAGTCGTTTATCCATAGTGTCTTTTATGTCTGATACTTAGTATATAAAATGCATATGCGGATTGATTATTATTTTGCCTGATATGTGTTACGTGGTCTTTAAATTTCGTTTGTAGCAACCTAACTCCCTGTACGAAATAGATGCTATCACAACTGCGACATTTTAATTTGTATATGCCACTTGTTAGATGTGTATTATTAATTCGTTTTCGAAGTTGCCATAACTTATAAACAGTATTACCCAGACACAATCTTAAATTTGTCTTCAAATAACATTTTGATTCTTCTAACACGAGGACTGTGATAACTAAGGAAATTCGATTGGGCTATACTCACATATTTCTATAAATTTTCTTTCACTATAGTTAAAGTTTGAGTGTCGGTAATCGAAGATTCGGGCGTAGATAAGAGAATATTTGATAATAAAGTGTGCGGTATTAATTCTTCTATTTATATATATATGTTATGGTTTTTTTCTGTACCCGAGAACATGAGACAGACCCCGTGCTGCTTCTAAAGTGCTTCATTTCCTTCACATAAACGCTTCCGTGTAATGTGACAAGTAATGTCAAATTCTCTGTGTACTTAATACGGCCCTGTCTATCAGGTCTTCAGAAATGCGCTCCTTACAAGAGCTAAGCTAACACAGGGCAAATCCCGATTCCTGAATGTATAAAATGACGACCACTGCCATGCAGAGAACCAGAACAACGCGTACAAGATAATCACAACATGCAAAGGCGAATTCCTTTCTAAATTCTATACCACACGCACTCTGCGGTTATGCAAGGAATTCCCATAATATGAAAGCGCTATACTGAATTACCCCTACAGCTGCCCTTCTACGTACAGTATAGTCTGCCTAATATCACAGTTTGTAATCCACATAGAAGAGAGTGATAGTTGGCGAAAGGTTGTGCAGTACCCTTCATTGTTTAAAACTTCCGCGTAAGTCTTACAATAGAGAAGAATTATCATGTTTGAACAGTCTGATGTATCAAGGTAAAGCAATCCCTGTACAGGCCAGGGCAGGTCCTGGGATTTCTGGAAGGCTGAGGCTTCCACATTTCCAGACAGTCGGCGCATGAAGGTGGTAATATTATCAGCCCAACGCATCGGCCGTCTTTACCCCCAGGAAATATTTCTGGTATTCATTTCTATTACGTAGTTGAGTCGACCCTGGGGCCATAGTGCGGCCGGAAGAACTAAGTCAATGAAAATTTGCAATTGCGCCATCCGGAATCGAACCAGCGACCTTCCGGTTTGTAGCGCAGGTTCTCAGTTTGATGGTAAAGGGCTGCTTGGTAGACCTGATTGTAGACAGAAAGTTTAGAGATAAACATGATGATGAATAAATTGTGTGTGAGTGTGAACTGCATACATTTGGCTCAGAATGAGATCCCTAAGTTAGGCTGCTGTAAATTTGGTAATGGGCTTTTGATTTACGTTAATGGAAAAAATTCATTGATTTCGTAACCGATCGCTATCTACTCGAGGAGATCACTGCTTCATGGAGTTAGTTAGTTAGTTAGTTGGTTATGTCGTTAGTTACTTGGTTAATTAAACAATTTCGATGGTATAATATTGTTCAGAATTAGAACAGGAATAATATGATTTTATTGTGACACAAACTTGGCAAGTAGTAAAGTTACAAGTATATTTCTTTTTCAGATTGCTGTACACACATAAAACACACACTTGTTCAGGTTTTGGTGTTCAGAATTCAGTTTGGAGTTGTTTAATGTTAACGCAAAGAACAGATCCTGCTTCGCTGGCACAACACAGAAATTTCCTCTGTTGTCTTCCTTAGCCATCGCTGACGCAATGTGCCATTATTACAAATACTGTATACTTGTATTAAACATAAAATCTGCTTTTCTTTAATTTTTGGACTTAAACGCCTCCACTAACAGAGCTATAACAAGAGTAAGTAACAGTCCAGCTTCAGGTGTCTGGAGGCAGTCGGTATTTATCTTTTGTAGGTAAGAAGCAATGACATACACTTGAGTCCGAATGCCGCATGCAGTTGCGAACTGGTTTGGATTAAAATAACTTGTAGTGCAAGGTTCTTTTAACAGACCTGTCCCAGATATCTAATCTGGAAAGGACTAAAGTCACATCCCCACCGTCAGTAGTCAACACTTGGATGACATTCAACCCAACTGTGAACCAATAAACTCTTATCAAGATTCATCCGTCTTATCGGAACTCTGTGGAGGTGTCACCCAAAGCGTCTTTTTGTACGGCATTGATGTAGACGGTGGGTGTGGCCAAGCTGGTAGGAAGATTTTAACCTTCAGGTGACCGTGCATCGTGGTACATTCTTATAATAAAACCAACGAAGGTCACTAATATATCAAACTTATTTTTGGAATAAAACTCTACATGTTTCGGACAGTTCCTCTGTTCATCATCAGGAGATTTTCACTGTGCACACAGCAGTGGTATATGTCATACAGTTTTATTCCAAAAATAAATTTGAGAAATTAATGCATCTATTTGGTTTTATTATAAGAAGGAATATTTTATTTAGTAGGCCCTAATGTTGCAGGACGCGCAAATCACCAGGCTTTATCGGAAGCAGGGACCGCGTTTGTAGTCAGCAAACAAACGCAGCAATCCTTGATTAACTTCGAAGTCTTGATTAGTTGATTAGTTTAATCCCTATTAGAGATATTTAAATGACAAAAGTGTTATTCGGCGTTGAGAGAGGAACCCCTGTAACTATACCTGCCCTCCAGACCGTCCTTTTCCATATTCTGGTCCCACCCAGGGATCCTTGAACACCCTGAACTCAAGGGTCTCGTCACATGAAACCTAGCGAATCGCACCATTTAGTAGCAGGAATTACACGATTTTTTTTCTGAATAAAATTTCGCTGGTGATCATTTCTCACTGTGGGCCCGGTAGCTCAGTCGGTATAGCGACTGGCTACGGGCTGGACGGTCCGGGGATCGAATCGTTGTGGGGGCGAGATCTTCCGCACCTGTTCAGACCGGCCCTGGGACCCACCCAGCCTCATGTACAATGGGTACCGAGTCTTTCCCGGGGGTATAGAGCGGCCGGGGCATGACGCTGACCCATCATCCCCTTCTAGTGCCGTGGTTAAGAAAGAGTAGAGCTATACCCCTACTCCCCCTATGAGCCGTACGGCCTGTACAGAGCCTCAGTGCCTGTACAAGGGTGCACTTTACCTTACCTTTTCATTTCTCACATCTCAAGACGCCCTGCGAACGAGAATAACTGTCTGATTGACGACGTCGAGAAATTTGGGTAGTGAACGGTGGACATATGGCCGTACCAAGGAGACTGTATAGCCAAAAGCTAAGCAGACTATGCGGGAGCCACTTTGTAGGAGAAAAACAAAACCGAAGACAGGAATTTGTAGCTTACGTTTTGTTAAGCAATATTAATGGCGCCATGGTTGTCTGTTGTGGGATTACAATGGAGATAATATACTGCACAGTGCTACTCAGACGCACATTTCTCTTCTCGCGTATATTGCAGTTCCGTTTGTGTACTGTTTTAATTCGGCATTTCTACTTCTTGGGTTTAACCCTTATCCCGCTAACATGGAGAATATGGTGAAGTCCTAATAATGCCATCACATGGCAGATGGGATTTAATTCGGCGTTTAAAGGGTTAAGGTGACAGTATGCATGAATCATGCCATTTGCTTAGGCCTACTCTGTAACGTCGATGCTCTGCGCCTTGGACGAATGTTGCGCGTGACACGCTCATGTGGAAGAGTCCTGGCTTTCTGTTGCTCTATTAATATCTAAATAAGATTAAGCCACAGTTGTTAATTGTCCACAAATATAATGGATTTTCCGTCGTTACGGAATCATGTGGAAAATAACATCATTAAAGTGTGATTAATGTGGAAATTTCTATTCCACGCAATAGACGTGGCGTGTTCGACGGGTGTTCAAAGATTTAAGATAATAGCGGAGTAAATTGTGCATTTAAAGTGGAACGTATTAACGTGTGCTCTCTGCAGGTAGAACATCACGCCGTTTTGTGAATTCTGTCCTCCCAACAGCAGCTTAAAAATCGATTATAAGACAAATGCATGGGCTACTGATTTGAGGAAATAGGGTTAGGTGGTATTTTGATTAAGGGTCGTGCGTTAACGTAATCGGCTTGAATTAAAACGTAAGGTCCTCTTTCAGCGTTATTATGTTTATAGACCCCTTTATTAAATATACCATCGTTTAGGAAAAGGTAAAGTCTTTCTGTCTACTTAAATACTGCATTGGATGTTGAGTTGCAGCATATGGTTTTCTGCACCGAGTTTTTGGATGGGTGGTGGTCTTGAGAGCCGCTGCGTAGGTCGTGTGTGAGGTGCGGATGGTGCCGTGCAGTCGCAAAAACTCGGTGCAGAAAACCATATGCTGCAACTCAACATCCAATGCTCCTGATGATGGACATATGTACCCGAAACATGTCGAGCTAAGAATACATTAATAAAATTACCTTCTTGCATCAAGTTGGCATTTCAAGTTATTTCATGAGGAAGATGCACGGTCAAACAACCCTCTAGTTTTCAGCTTCTTGATCGGTTGTCGTTAGTAACAGAGACAGGTCGTCTGCATTATAGTTACATTACGTTGGATGAAATGTTTTCAGGGTTTATGGACACGGATGTCAGAATTAGGCTTGCTGATCTGTCAGTAAATTAGTGACGTAGACCGAGAGATCTGAGCTTTTAGATCTACATAATATACTAACACTATCAATAACACTAAATACATACAGGGCTAATTCTAGTACTCAGTGTTACTTAAAGTTTTAAAGTTTCCATTCATTACAATTGCAGCTACAACATACAAAATTTCAGTTCCCCTCGTAGTGAACACCGTCTTTGTTCATTACATTCATCTGAATTACAGTCACAGTCTATTAAATTTCAGTTCCTACCTCGCAACGAATTTTTTCTGTGTTCTTTAACGGAACGGTCGGTAAACCATGTTTAGAGATATAGTCGGTTATTATTGTGAGACACTTTTTAAACACATGAGTTCTCTGTGTGGGCAAAATGCAGAGTTTTTTATGTTAAAGAATATTAATGTAATCACCACTCGGCTGTGAAAGGTTAACTGTGATTGCAAAACCTTTGGTAACAAATTTATAAAACCAAGGTCACTGTTTGACATGAGAGTTATGATATTTGGGGTTAAAAAAACACCCAGTATTTCATTTGTAATATTTGAACTGACTGACCCTGTTAAAACCGGCAGAGGACAGGACGTGTCCGTCGGAAACCACAAATCCTAGTCTTTTATTGAAGCTGTTAACTCGGTCAGTAAAACATTTATCTCCCTCACGTGTAAATTCGTACCGTGCTGCCGAGTGCTAACTGTAGTGGAAAAACGGTGGTCCGCGACCACATTTCATTACTGTTTGGGTTGACATCACAGCAATTCCATGCCTTCAAACGTCTGTGACCAGTCATGCTCTATATATATCGCACTGATATTACCGACATGATTCTCTTACTAGCTGATGGCATACGCATTTTACATTTTCGGTATGTCAGGTAGGCTGCATTGATGCTTTTAGCAGCGCAATCGCATTAGTACAGTCTATCGTTAGTGGTTATCGGAAATAGTATAGAGGTATAAATATCATAGGCCTTCAGGAATATGAATTGTCATACAACGAAGAGTGAAGGATTACACAACAGATTTTTGTTTGGAGAAAAGTGAAGAAAGACGAAAATTGGAAGATATAGGCGTAGGTGGAGACGACAAAAAGGTGGAATTCTGTATACTGAATTAATTATACTCAAGATAGGGGCAGGGTGAGCTCTTTCGAATAGTATTGTGCATTTTTTGGGTTCCACATAATGAGGGAAATTCTCGCCTAACAGAACAACTGTTGTCTTGTTTTGAATGGATCTTCTCCATGCAGTTACGTAATAGTAGGTGGCTAATAATGCAGCTGCCGTTATTCTTGTCAGATTTTAATCAGCCTTGAACTTTCTCAACAGATTTATGAAAAACCCTCAAATATCAGATTTCATGAAAATCCGTGTAGTGGGAGCTGAGTTGTTCCATGAGGGTGGATAGACATGACGAAGCTAATGGTCACTTTTCGCAGATTAGCGAACGAGCCTAATAAATATTTGCCATAAAATTAGGTTATTATTTTATTCTTGATTTCCGTGAAGAGTATTTGCAAATTAAATATCAATCAGAATTTTTGTTTGTTGGTTGTCCGTGCGCGAGCGCGCGTGCACAGGCTTATACACGGGACACTGCCACATTATTTCGTTTGAGTATTTTGTCACGCGGTTGCTTCCTTTATGGTGTAAAATGCGAGTAAATGAAATTGAATCGGAACTACGTAGTTACGCGTGTACGAATGAATGTGAAGAGATAAACCGGAAATGAGTGCTGGCAGGAATGCCTTCCTCAAATAACGGTAAATTTAAGCCCAGTTCTATATTGACAGGCTCTCAAAAAGAATAGAGCAATTCTTTTGCATTAACCCTAAGCGTGATATCAGGTCTGATAAAATTAAAAGTGATACATGATGACGAATTTTTAGGCCCGTAGATACCTTGATGACATTATCAGTATCTCAGGCTATATGGGCCTAACGTCGAATGTTAAGTGACTCTTGAATGGCCCCTTGGAAAGGATTTGGAAGGAAGTGTCGTGGCGTAATCGATGTACTATTGCATGAGAGTTAAAACCATAAACATGCTGAGGGTAATTGAAGACCCGGCCGAGGTTTTGGCCATACGTCTCCGGAAATTAACCAAATCCGTTCCGTATAGTTGTGATGATGATGATGATGTTAATGCTAATAATAATTATAATAATAAGACAAAAGTAATACCAGTATTAAATGAAACCATCTTGAAATTATTCAGAAATACCTGAGCAACGCATGGGGAAAGCACGACAGCCAGGATTTGCAGAAAAAAGCCATATTGGACACTGCGCACATACTTTGAGAAGTACTAATTTGAAAGCACAAAACGTTTATCGTATGAAATAACATTTCCTATACCATGTTTTGTAATCACAGGATAGCTGCAAAATCATATTTAATTTTAATACCGTATGTGTATATATATATATATATATATATATATATATGTGTGTGTGTGTGTGTGTGTGTGTGTGTGTGTAAGAATAAATAAGGAATAATAATAATAATAATAATAATAAACTGACAAACTAGCACAATTGTGCTTTTAACAGGACCATGAACATGGTGGCGTTAAAGGGAAGGGACGCACATTGCCGTTGGGAAGTAGTCCTTAGTAGCCCTGAGAAATCATCAGCTCCAAGTGTCATCTTTTACAAGCAACAAGAATTTTAGAGCATTTTCTTGAGGTCGATCAACAAACCCTTTGACCTATTTGTGCAGAGCAGAGTCCTTCCTGAGAAGCTAACCTGTTCTCAGTTAGTCAAAAATGCCCTGCGTTCTATGGAAACCGAAGGTTCATTACCGCGCTTTCATATGTGCGCTGCCTGTCCCTATCCTGAGCCAGATCAATCCAGTCTGTGCCCCCGCCGATGTCTGTGCAAATTATTTCAGGAAAAAATCCATTCGGTGATGATTGAATTCAAGGTTTTCGTTGTTTATTGAATAGTTTGAGGCTCGAATCCTGGAGATTTCTAATTTCAGTCCAGGATATTCGAAAATGATTCGATAACACCGAAGTGTCTTAGTGAAGAAAGCGTTTTATGTGCGTATGATTTATGTATGTATGTATGTGTGTGTGTATGTATGTATGTATGTATTGATGTATGCAGATATGTATGTATGTATGTATGTTTTGATGTATGCAAATATGTATGTATGTATGTATGTGTGTATGTATGTATGTATTTATTGATGTATGCAAATATGTATGTATGTATGTATATATGCATGTATGTATGTATGTATGTATGTATGTATGTACGTACGTATGTATGTATAAATGTACGCATGTATGTACGTGTGTATTTATGTATGTATGTGTGTATGTATGTATTTGTGTTTTTATGTATGTGTGTATGTATGTATTGATGTATGCTAATATGTATATGCATGTATGAACGTGTGCGTGTAAGTTGGAGTTTGTAAAGTTAAGAACTGAGGCTACTCCAAATAGTCGAATACTTCAAACAAAGACTGCCGTGGTGGTTATTATGTGAGTTTCCTTAGTTTCCGTAATCTGCTTTAATCCTGCGATCGACGTTTTCACAGTGGTATGGTTCAGAACTCCGGTCTACTGCGATATGAGTCCGCGTCACTGGGTAATATGTTCCCGACTTTTCTAAGAAACATATTGCCTTCGATGCTTTAGCAATAATATGTCCCATATATTAAATGCTACATGCACAATACAACGTAAACGGATGGAGCAGAACGTTTAAATCACTTTAGTTGACGTTCAGGTGACCGCGCATCGTGATAAATTCTTATAATGAAACCAACTAGATGCACTATTTTCTCAAATTTATTTTTGGAATAAAACTCTACATGTTTCGGACAGTTCCTCCGTCCATCATCAGCAGTTTTTCACTGTACACACAGCAATGGTGTATGTCATACAGGTTTGCTGACAGCTTGCAAGCAGGATCAGCACGTCTGTCCTGATCCAGCTCGCAAGCTGTCAGCAAAACTGTACAACATATACCATTGCAATGTGTACGTGAAAAACTGCTGATGATGGACGGAGGAACTGTCCGAAACATGTAGAGTTTTATTCCAAAATTAAATTTGAAAAAATAAGGCATCTAGTTTGTTTTAATATAACACTAAATCACTTTAGTTACATTTTAAGCGTTTTGGTTCCTTTTGTTGACTTACCAGACGCATGAGCAAGGCATCGCACTAATCGATCAAGTTTTAACCCAATATGTCAGCAGTTTGGGCAGTGTCAGGTAGTGACTTTACGTCGCTTGGTCCGGTGCTGTTATCGCCGCACACAAATTTCACACACGTGTGCCCCCCCCCCTTCCACCCATCTTTTCTGGCAGTAGTTCTAATTACGTCGCCCACCCTTGTTTATTTATGCGCAGACCACAACTCGCATACATAATAGACTAACTGCTTCCTTACCCCTCCCTACTATTTATTGCGCCTGAGAGAATTTGTTATTGCGCGAAAACAACACTAATGTAAATACATTTCAAAAATTATAATCAGGACTTTATTAGAGAAAGGCGTAGTTTAATGTATGCAATATTGCATATCGCTTTAAAGACCAGTCGTAATCGCACTTTTAAAGGAACAGAACCTATCACTGTTTTACGAAAAAGATTTAGGAAAGCATATTGTATTTTAATAAGTAATAAATCAAATTAAAATATTTACATCACAAATATTGAACAATTTCTCGTTAAGAGCAAAGTCCATTGGCGTGTTACGGCAATACAGGTATTTTAAAATTAGTGGGTGGCTTTGGGTCTCAATATTTGTGTGCGCCTGCGGTTGCAATCATGTCTGCCCACAACGAAATTCCAGATAATAATGAAGATACGTTTGTGTTACCGTCTAAACAAATTTAATTGTGGTTTTAACAAATATCTGTTCATATTAAACTGCTACATATTTCGATTGACATGCGTCATCTTCAGGTTGCGTAATTTTTGCAAGAGATTTGTTTACTCTGCCAAAATACACAGTGTGATCGATACGTTTTAGGACAGTGTTTTTTAATAACAGAACTAGAGCGATATATCGACCATCGCCGTAACTAAGTACTGTCAACTAACATCCGTTCACACACCGAGTTTCATTTGTTTATCTTCAACAGTGTACGAGTTGTAACTTGTCTTGTAAGTCAGTTTTCTTCATACGCCATGGATGGCGGAAATGAACAGAGAGTTGCCATAAAATTTTGTTTCAAAGCCGGTCTGTCAGCGACAGAAACACTAGTGTTGGTGCAAAAGGCTTATGGGAATGAGGCTCTGAACCCGATCAAAAGTTTTTAGGTGGTATTCGCGATTTCGAGATAGAAGGGAGCTGGTAGAAGATGACGAGAGAAGTGGCCGTCCAAAATTGACCCGAACTGAGGTAAACATTGCTGCTGTTTCTGATTTGGTCAATAATGGCCGTCGAATCGCTTCAAGAATGATAGCAGAATCTTTGAACATCCCCAAGACTGTAGTTCTTCGGATAATGAAAGAAAATTTAGGAAAGAGAAAGTTGTGTGCACGTTTTGTTCCACACTCCTTGACACCTGAGCAAAGGGAAGATCGAGTCACATCTTGCCGAGATATTATCACAATGGCCGATGCAGAACAAAATTTTTTTATCAAAACTATTACGGGAGATGATACCTGGTGTTTTGCCTATGACCCCGAAAAAAAAGACAGAGTTCTGAATGGGTTGGTGAGACATCCCCTCGGCTGAAGAAACTGAAATTCCAAAGGTCCCACATCTTGATCATATTGATAATTTTTTCGATTCTAAAGATTTAGTGCACAAAGAATTTGTACCAGAGGGAAAATCAGCAAATGTAGAATTTTATAAAGGAGTAATGGATCGCCTCCTGAAAAGCATTGAACGGGTTCGTCCAGCTGAGGTCTGCTGTCGAGATTTTTTCTTGTTGCATGATAATGCGCCAGCCCACAGAGCTGCAAATGTTGGCCAATTTTTGACCCAAAAAAAGTTTGCAAAGCTTTATCACTCCCCCCCCCCCCCCCCCCCCCCCACTTTTTTTCCCCCC
>Ga0131853_10017895_pt1 | contig 12903 bp, 10 predicted proteins | sample TergutLab28metaG_FD_92764 | JGI IMG/M metagenome (GOLD analysis project Ga0131853, IMG submission 92764) | Labiotermes labralis P1 segment gut microbial communities from Petit-Saut dam, French Guiana - Lab288 P1 (version 2) (version 2) | ecosystem: Host-associated > Arthropoda: Insects >...
GCGTATGGGTGAGGAGAGGGGGGTGTATAGGGTCTTGGTGGGGAAACCGGAGGGAAAGAGACCACTGGGGAGACCTAGGCGTAGATGGGTGGATAATATTAGGACGGATCTCCAGGAGGTGGGTTGTGGGTATATGGACTGGATTGGGCTGGCCCAGGATAGAGACAGGTGGCGGACGCTTGTGCGTGCGGTAATGAGCCTTCGGGTTCCGTGAAATGTGGGGAATTTCTTGACTAGCTGCAAACCAGTTAGCTGCTCAAGAAGGACTCTGAACCATGGAGTAAGTAAGTATTCATAATTAAAGGCAGATAAACGTTCCGCAGAAGGTGGCTGTGAACTAAACGGTGAGCGCGGGTGTCTGATGCAGTTTACAGGGACAGCACTGCCAACCTTGTTTCAGGGCGCGAGTTTTGTACACTGTTGGCAGAGTCCTTGTTTGCAGCCAGCCGAAAGGCGTTGAACCGAAAATGAAGAGGGCGTTAATTAAAAAGTGGTAAACAATCGGGCTAATATAAGTAGGAATACTGCCGGTACTTACATTCAGCACAACAAACAGGATTTACGTCTGTTTTCACTAAGCATCCCGTTTTATCGTTATAGTCGAAGAAATGACGATGAAAGCTGGTGATGTGTTGTTGGGTTACGGAGTCCGTAGGTTCGGCTTTCAAATAGATTTCGTGTATTTGAGGCTGAACAATTTTGAAAACATCTCTGCAAGAGATTTTGCAACGCCGAGCTGTGTGGTGCAGAGAGGGTGTCGTATTGTCACTAGCAAGCAGACGGTGTCGTCCGCTCTACGGAGCGCGGTAACACAACAACGGTGGATTGCATAATGTAGAACGGACGCGTCGTCCGCTGTGCAGCACTGGCGCTGTGAGCGGGTTCCGCGTTGAGCTGGTCGCTGTATAACGCATCGCATTGCTGGCGGAAATTGACCCTATTAGAAGGTAACCCAGAAATTTGGAGCCGTTTTCTTGCTATTTACGTGGAATTAAAAGAATATCTCGTTACTAGCTGTTAAGACGAATGTGTTGATTGTACTGAAATCACAAATTGTGTTGAAAGTGACATCCCATTGCCTGTAGACAAGCGTAAAGTCTCTGCGTACTTAAAAATAGTCTACGAAGGACTTCTACTGAAATGCGAAAAATTACTCTTGGAATATGTTGTTGAATTTCTAGTTCCGTGTTCGGAACTAACTACAGAAATGCGTCGTTAGGCGATTTCGTTGTTGTACAAACGTCATAGAGTGTACTTACACAAACCTAGATAGTACACTATAGCCTACTACACACCTAGGCTATATGGTATAGCCTATTTCTCCTAGGCTACAAACCTGTAGAGCGTGTTACTGTACTGAATACTGTAGGCAATTGTAACACAGTGGTATAATATTATAATCGTATGGGACCACCGTCGTATACGCGGTCCGTCGTTAACCGTTATACCACCACATATAGAAATTACATTACGCAATAAGGTCCGTATGTAGAGATCTCTGCACCACGTGTGCGCACAATGTATGTAGTAGTAGGACCTTAAGTTCTCTTGAAGACAACCTGAAGATGGCCAGTAAAGGCCGAAACATGTAGTTGTCCAGTATAGCCATTAAATACACCTTAATTGACATAGTTGTATTTAACTATATACCCTTTCCAATTTTCACACACACGACGGAGATGACACACTTCCAAAGTTGTTATACGGCGCGTACCTGTATGTGGATCACAGTCCTTGAGAAACTAGCAGGACCTCTGCTAGTCAAATTCCCCGCATATTGTGGAACCAGACGGTTCATTACCGCATTCACAGGTGTCTGCCATCTGTGCGTATCCTGAGCCGGATCAATCATCCGTTTTCGGAATGCTGACATAAATGTTACCCTTCAGCAATTTTCCGGTGAATACGTCCGTCTCGTGCTGTTATGTTTTTTGAATAGAGATTTCATGTTACGTCTTTTTCCCTGTTCATAATCGATTTGTTAGCTACATTTTTGGCGGGACTTTTCTCTGAAATTTACGCTGCCGTTTATTGTAGGATGAATTTTGAGTGTGCGATTCCTTGTCGAACGCAGGATGTTTTACCGTCTGACCACCTTGTGGACTGAAGTCGACTATAAGGAAAACTTTTCTACGACATTCTTGTGGGTGTGACTGACCCCGACACTCGTGCTGTAGCCAAACTATTTTTGCCGGTTTATTGTACATTCACGTTCGCAGCGTCGTAATTTAGAAAGCTGGACAGAAATACAGTATTTCCAGTCTAGACACAACAGTTTATCATGTAAAATCAGCCACGTGTTAGGCTAATAACCGTCATTAAGCTGATGACAAACAATATGAAAATATTCGCGGTTGCGTGGGTTGGAGATATCAAACGTTAAACATAAGGTACGTATGCAGCATCGCGAATAAAGTCTAAGGAATGTGTAAAAGTATATTTGTAGGAAGTTCTAAAACTACTACTACTACTACTACTACCACCACCACCACCACCATCGCTACCACCAGTACCACCTACTACTACTACTGCCTTTTTATATTCTGTGCCCCCTTGTTTCCCTCCCCTGCACTTTGTAGTTTTTGTTTACCGGACCCTTTTACATCACAGCAGCTCTGGCGACTGACTACACTTCCCCGCTCTTCCTATTGGCTGGCACCACAGTGCTGGGATCTTATCCCTGCGCAAACTCTTCCTTTTATAAACTGCGTACTAGGGTTAAAGGCTCTCAACTTGGATACTTGACTCTTGAATCCGGAGGAACGCTTTGTGCGGCTTCTGGTAGAGAACCTGGGTAGGAGTATGCCTGAAAGCGTCGTCCGAGAGGAGCTCGAATCCCTGAATATTCGAGTCCAGGGAGTCATGCAGCTGCGATTCGGCCGTCGCGATCAGGAAACCGCTAAGAACCGCCCTTTCACCCCCCCCCCACTTCATTGTTTCAGTGGCGCTAGGGCCTGAGGTGTCGAAAGTGCGATCGCTCCTGAACTCTGCGGATTACGAGTGTCGGTGGAGTCGTACATGGCTCCAAAAGACCCTCTGAAATTCAAGCGCTGCCAGCGCTTTGGACATACGCAACGTAACTGCGGATACGCACCCAGTTGCATCGCGTGTGGGTGCTTCCACCTCTCCGGTGGATGCTGAACTCCGCGGGAAAATCTTCAGTGCCGTGGTTGCGGGGAAAACCACGCAGCGAAATACAGTGGCTGTGTAAAGTGGAAGGAGGCGAAGGCGGCTGTAGCAAAGCAAACGCCCCAGCACGGCCGCAAGAGCGACGCAACAGGGCAACCTGCCGCTCCGAAAGCTCAGCGAGCCGGGCCCTTTGCCGAGCAGATGGACCTGGGCGAGGGATCGAATCACGTCATTCGAGGGGGGCGTGTCGTCAAAGCCACCTCCACTCCAAACCCCTAATCCGAATCCTTCTCCACAACTGGCCACAGAGGCGCCTGTGCAGCCTATAGTGACCGCCACCAGGAAGACGGCCAGGCCTCAGAAGCCTGAGCCCAAACACTCAGCAGCCCCTAAGCCGGCTACTGGGAAGCCCAAGAAGAAAGCAGCCGCGAGTGTCAAAACCGCGGCATGCACATCAACATCTAACCTGGTGGTCTCCACCCAAAGTTCCACCTCCCCACTCGAGGAAATCTCTGAACTCCTCACCTTCCCCTCCAAGCATGGGTGGAGCTGACCCGTCGTCTCCTCACGTCCATCTCCGCCCTCCCCACAGACCGTTATTATGTTTGTGGTCGAATTTGGTAGCACGTCCAAGGAGGACGGTCCTTTGTAAAGCCCTGCGCCTCGCCTGCTGGAATGCACACGGAGTGCTCGGCAGGAGGCTTGAACTGGAGCTTTTTCTCAACCAGCACAATGTCGATATTTGTCTCTTAAGTGAGACATTCGTTAACCCTGCTCAAGCCGTCCGGCTTGCCAATTATATCTGCCACCGCACAGAGTGACAGCTGGTGGCAGCACAGCCATCTTGGTCCGCCGTGGTATAGTCCATCACTCAGTGCCCGTTCCGGGTCTGCCCCACCTGGAGTCTACTGCCATTCAAGTCATATTGGCCGGCAGACCGGTGTTAATCCTTGCGGTTTACCTTTCGCCTTCCCGCCCACTGATTGTAGCGGACCTGACCGTCTGTTTCGACGGGGATTGCCTGTCTTGATGGCTGGCGACCTCAACGCCAAACACGTGGATTGGAACTCGCGGCTGAGTATGAGACGGGTGAAACTCTTACGTGATTATGTCGACGAGAATTCCTGTTTGATCTTTGGAACGGACTCCCCAGCCTCAAAACCCATACAACCCCTCCGCCACTCCCGATATATTGGACATTGTCATAACCAAGGAACTCTTATTCCCGGTGTATCTGACTTCGTGCTCTGCACTAAGCTTGGACCACCTCCCGGTTCTCATTGACACTTCGTGTCGCTCATTCCTATCACCACCCACCGGATCGCCCTGACTTCAGGCGCACTGATTGGGCCAACTGCCAAACTCATTTGGAAGATCTAATTCCGTTCGATCCGGAATTGCACAACGAGATGGCAATCGACACATGCGGTGAGAACTTCTCCGGCTCCGTTCCGAAAACTCTGGCAGCGTCTATCCCAAGCGTCACCTGCGTGACGACCCAAGGCCTCCGATACCGGCTGGCATTTAGGATGAAATAGCCCGAAAAGCCGGCTGCGGAGGCTGCGGCAAATCACCAGGGACCACGCTCTGAGAGCCGAGGTCAACCGCCTACAGGGGTCGGTGACCAGCCGGCTCAAAGTGTGGAGAAACCAGTGGAGCGCGACACTCGAATCCCTCGATAAGACCAATCGCTGTGGAGGATGACCAAACTGGTGATGAGAGTTCCTACTCCATCCTCCCCCCCCTGGTCACCCCGGGGGGAGTCGCTCAGACTTTGAGAAAGCCGAAACCCTTGCCGACAGTCTGGAGACTCAGTTTCAGCCGGTGACCAATCCTTCGGTCCCGGCAGTTATTGAGACGGTTGACGTGGTGCTTAGGTCTTACTTCTTGACACCTGCCAGTGAACCCCAGCTAACCACCCCTGACGAGGTCCACGAGGCCATCAGTGGCCTCAAGGTCAGCAAGGCTCCGGGCCCGAATGGTGTCCCGAACAGGGCCTTGAAACATCTTCCCAAGCGAATGGTTTCCCTTCTCACTCATATCGTCAATGTCGTTCTCCGCACCCATCACATTCCCCAAGCGTGGAAGCACGCTCCAGTGATCAGTGTCCTTAAACCGGGGAATGATCCAGCACTGCCCTCTTCCTATCGTCCCATTAGCCTCTTGGATACGATTGGCAAATTATTTAAAAACATACTTCTAGCTAGGATCTTACATGTAGTAAGCGAACGCGGACTGATGCGAGACGAGCAGTTTGGGTTTAGACCCAGGCATGACACGTCCTTGCAGCTGGCCGTCCTAGTTGATAGAATAACCAGGAATTTCGGCGAAAAGAGGGTCACTGGAGCAGTTTTCCTCGACGTGGCCAAATCCTACGATACCGTTTGGATCGATGGCCTCCTCTAAAAGCTAACCCTCTTAAACTTCCCGTCTTACATAGTCCATTCAATCTCATCCTACCTCAGGGGTCGGTCGTTCGAAGTGTCCTTTCAGACGGACACGTCATCTCGTCGGGGCATGGGGGCTGGGGTAGCTCAGGGTGGATTGATCTCCCCTGTCCTCTTCAGTCTGTGTGTGAACGACATGCCCTCACCCTCGTACCACGTCGAGTTGGCCCTCTACGCGGACCACACGATCATCATATCCACGCCCCGCAAGCCGACGCTGCTTGTCAGCTACCTGGAGTCATATCTCAATGATCTTCAACGGTTGTTGAGTGAATGGAGAATCGCAATTAATGTCTCTAAGAGCAACGCGACAATTTTCGCGCATGCCGGACGACGCTTCATCCAGCCTCGACCAGTAACACTCTTCGGGGAGCCGATCCAATGGGTCGACACAACTCGTTATATCGGGGTGACCCTAGATACACGCTCACCTGGTCGCCTCACGTCGATCAGATTAGGAAGAGGGCTGTCAAAGGATGGGTATACTGGGTCCCCTCCTGAATAGGAAGAGTGAACTCTCCGTCGGGAACGGAGTCCTGCTATATAAGCAGCTAATCCGCCCCGTTTCGGTCTATTTGTGTCCCGCGTGGAGGTCCGTTGCCCGTACCCATATCCAGAGGCTATAGGTGTTACAGTCCAAGTGTCTTTGCCTCGCTACTGGTGTCCCCTGGTACGTACGTAACAGGCAGATACACGAGCAATCCGGGCGTTCCGCTGATCGCCGACTACATCAGAGCCCTGACCGAGAGCTTTGACGCAAAGTTAACTGATGTGGGGAACCCCCTAATATGGCAGCGCGGCAGATACGCTGACCGAGGGTTGGCCCCGCCGCACATCGAACGTCGCATACATCCAGTTTGCGACAGAGCCAGTGTGTGTTCGGTACACATACAGCCAACCAACCAAAGTTTATCCCTCCCATACTTAGTCCAGGGCAACCTAGGCCCTAGTCTTTGGCATGATCAGTCAAGGCCCTCAGCCTGACTTCGTTAGCGTAAGCATATTCCCCTGTTAGAGTTTAGGTGTTTGTTACTGAGCCCAACGCAGGAATGGCTAAAAGACAGGGGGACGTCGACTTGCGCGAAGCGCAAGTCTCCGCTCTCAGTTAACACTTTGGCTTGGCTTGGCTTGGCTGTTGATCCTTGAAGATGGGGCCGATAGCTTGTCCCGAAACGTCGGTAAGGAATTATCACTTCTCGCTACATAACAGCCCAGAAGAGCGGAGTTCTGATTGCGTTATTGTTCCTGCCCGTCCCTGTTGAGGTAACACATTTGCGTTGTTTCTTTGTTGGTACAGAAGCTTCACGCTGACATTAATAAGACTGGATATTCTAATGACAGTAGGCTTTAATTACAGCGTTTCTGTTTTCTGGTTTGTACCGACATTCAGACCGACAGGTGGATCTAAGGGCTCATCCACACTTACGTACGTAGACAAATTTTTTGTACGCGGACAGTGTCTGTTGTCCGCTGCCTAGGACGGAAAACATCAGTGTTTAGGTCTGGACGCGTTCGCATTCAGTCGGCATTCACTCTTATTTCCATCAGTGTATCATCAGTTTATTTTGTAGAATTTGAGCGATTAACATGTCGAACGAAAGAGTTAGTAGGCCTACTTTTATTTAGGATTTGCAGTGCAGTGTGTGTTTATGGATTGTGCGTTGCGCAGATTACAAATTTGAGGGGTTAACATGTCTAACGAAAGAGTTAGTAGGCCTACTTTTATTTAGGATTTGCAGTGCAGTGTGTGTTTATGGATTGTGTTGTGTGCAGAATACAAATTTTAGGGGTTAACATGTCGAACGAAAGAGTTAGTAGGCCTACTTTTATTTAGGATTTGCAGTGCAGTGTGTGTTTATGGATTGTGCGTTGTGCAGATTACAAATTTGAGGGGTTAACATGTCTAACGAAAGAGTTAGTAGGTCTACTTTTATTTTGGATTTGCAGTGCAGTTTGTGTTTATGGATTGTGCGTTGTGCAGATTACAAATTTGAGGGGTTAACATGTCTAACGAAAGAGTTAGTAGGTCTACTTTTATTTTGGATTTGCAGTGCAGTGTGTGTTTATGGATTCGCGTTGTGCAGATTACAAAAACCGTAATCAGTTGGGTGATGCGATTGATTTTCTTGCAAAAAAAATATGAAGGAATTACCACCGAAGTTGGGAGAAAAACCGCCGGTCTCAACGGTCGTTTCCGGAGGGAGCAGGGTTCGGGACAGAGCCTAGGAGCGGGCTGTTGTAAATGCGGTAATGAACCTTCGGGTTTAGAAAAATGCGGGGAATATCTTGACTACCTGAGGACCCGTAAGGTTCGCAAGAGGGGCTGTACTCCATTCAGTTGCTGTGTTTCTTGGAATCTGCACTAATGGAATTGAGTTGCCAGTTTCGCGCCCCGGCTGCTTTATCCCCGAGAATAGATCTCCCCGTGACTGTTTGAAGGGAGTGGTTAGGCCTCACACCAATCTGGATGCTTTGACAAGAGAAAACTCTGTTCGTTGTGCCGGAAATGGAACCGCTGGTCGTCGCCCGTGCGGTCCGTACTGCAGTCATTGTCCTGACGCAGGCACCCCGGCGTTGGGCGTGCTGGGCAGTGCAAACACAAGGACGGCTTTCCATTATCGGTTAGTTAGTATGTTGTGTTCTTTTAGAATCTGAAATTTTTCGCCCTTCGGTTTGAGCGTGTCGTGTCTCCCGTCGTAAGATTTCAAGTAGACTGACTTGTTGACCACGGTGCCCTCTCACCTCATCCTTTTAATCAGTCGACAGATTTTTACAAATTCCGACAGTAACGTCATGCCATTTGAGACCGCACCAACTCCGTAGGTCGGTAGTGACGATGTCTGCCAATTCAGAGTTTTGAAATTGCTTGTGATATAATGCGCAACGCATCTTGTTGTAATGCTGTAGTAGAGTGTTTTTTTAATTGGGTTGCTGGAAAGCTTGGGTCTCCACGAAGCGCTGACGGAAGCTTAGGCACTTGTTGTGTTTTGCTTATTGTTATTGACTTATTTCTACAGTAATATTAGTCATGATAAAAGTAAATAGCTAAAGTTCCCCCCTGGAACAGGCCGTGAAGGCCCCGAGGAGGAATAGAGGTATAGCTTACTCTTTCTTTAACCTCGGCTCTAGATTGGGGGGGGGGGGTGTCAGCACCACGCCCGGGCCGCTTTACCTTCGGGAATGCCCCAGTACCCATATTAACTATGATACAATTAATGTTTAAAAACAAGTATGTTACATTTTGACAGGGGATTCTTCGGAAAGAAACAGGTTCGTGACTTCAGAAAATTATGTAGTAAGAACCAACAAAATGCACACTTTTTACATCATTGTTTTAATTTAATTGTAGTGTTAAAATAATAAAACAATATACGTCAAACACATCAATTTATTATACAAGTTGGCTACATGTTTCGACCCCTATAGGGTCATCATCAGGCCTTCTTATTGAATCATGTCATAAAAACGCTGCGTACATTATAGGGATCCCAGTTAAGACAAAACATTAATTGGGATCCCACTAATGTACGCAGCGTTGTAATGACATGATTCAATAAGAAGGCCTGATGATGACTTTATAGGGGTCGAAACATGTAGCCAACTTGTGTAATAAATTGATGTATTTGACTTATATTTTTTTTATTATTATATTACTTCTTAACACATCGGGATGGTTTCGATCAAATTAATTATAGTGTCTTCGACATGTTTCGAACATCCAAGTGTTCATCCTCAGGAAGACTTGTATACAGTACATGCAGTTTTATGGTATTTCTTTCATGCATCCATATAAGCAGTCTGGTTGATGGCAGGATGTGCTTAATACTCAGGTACAAAATGATGAACAGTTGGATGTTCGAAACATGTCGAAGACACTATAAATAAATTGAAAGTTTAATGTAAAAAAGTGTGCATTTTGTTGGATCTTATTACATAGGTATATCACATTGCACGGTTCAAGAAACGTGAAGTTCAGAACACTAGTAAACTGCTACCGTTTGTATGCGTTAATCCCGATTTACGCGATACAGTACGACAAAAACTAAATAAAGCAAGACGCTGGATGCTTAGGCAGAACTCAGATTACAAATCTCGCCCATTATACCAGATTTCAGATTTGTTGTGTTCGTCAACACTAGACTCATCCTTCACACCGAGACGTTAGCACACAATAATTTGTACTGCTTTATTGGTTGGTTAAACCGACAGTGATGTTATACTGTCAGTTCATTTGCTTACCAACAACAAGTGTCTACGGTCTGCATTCCCTTATGTTACTCTTCCTATATTGGTAGCTCAGAAACACGGCTGAGGTTCCGGGAAATATTTCGGTCTGGAAAAGGGTTCTACAAATTAAAAAGTTTGAAAAGCACTTTTGTAGTAGCGAGCGATACGACAACATGGCGCAGTGCGAAACTAGATGCCGGTAGGGAATGTACCGTTGGAGGCAGGCATGCTTAATGCTGTACGTGATCATGCCTGACACGATGCAGGTCATGTGATAGTGGCTGTAAATTGGAAAGCTGTGCACGTTGCGACCTTGCGAATTTCTCATGGTATATTCGACAAACTTCCAAGGAGAGATGCAAAGTTTTTAGTAGCAAATTATTTACAAGGATGTAATAATGCCTCATTAATATTAGTAACAGATAGTGGTTGTGAATGCAAGAAGCGAGTTGTTGGGGTTTTTTTTTCAGTACATAAGTAGTATGCGTGAATAGTAGCGGAGATTACAGGAAGACCGCTTCCTGTCGCAGCCTTGTCAGTTTATTTAGTCACAGACCCAACATTTTGTGGCCTTGTAACCCGGGTAGTTCGCCTGTCGCAGTAACCACGCGGTCTAAGGCGTAGGTCTCCGTCCGCTCGCTTGCTGGGATTATGGGTTCGAATCGCACCGGGGGCTTGGATGTCTGCCTGTTGTGAGTGTTGTGTGTCTTCAGGTAGAGGTCTCTGCGACGGGCTGATCACTCGTCCAGAGGAGTCCTACCGACTGTGATGCGTCATTGAGTGTGATCTAGAAACCTCAAGAATGAGGAGGCCCTGGCCCACTGGGGGCTGTTGCGCCAAAAGAATAGAAATCTGATTATTTCATAACCGCTTTGCGTGAAACGGGGCTGACAAGATGAGAGTCTGTATTAAATTTATTTCGGCATACTTACATATACACTGTGGGCCCGGTAGCTCAGTTGGTATAGCGAATTATTACGGGCTGGACGGTCCGGGATCGAATTCCGGTGGGGACGAGATTTTCCGCTCGTCCAGACCGGCCCTGGGGCCCACCCAGCCTCCCGTACAATGGGCACCGTGTTTTCCCGGGGGTAAAGTGCGGCCGGGGCGTGCTGCTGACCACTCACACCTTCTAGTGCCACGGTCATGGAAGAGTAGAGCTATACCTCTACCCACCCTCTGGGCCACACCGGGCCTGTAACGGGATCACTTTACCTTTTACCTTTTTACGTATACACTATCGGCTATATTTGAGACTTGGTGCAAGTTCTTGCGCCCTAGCGAGTGCTCCTTACTCCGTTGAAGAGGCAGTTGCACTGTTTGTCCATTAATATCGTGCTCGTTCCTAATTATAAGAGACAGAACTGTGAATGGGTGCTAGCCCATTCCCTTCTGTACTTCGCTGGACTGCGTAAGAAGCTAATGAGAAGCGTCCGCGTACTAATGTCGCCGCTTTCCCACTGGACTCCATAACTGTAGCGAACTGACGCGCAGTTTCCGTGCCTTGTCCTTGCTCGCAGTTGGTACGGTAACGATGCTCGAACGTACATGTTGGTCTCTTTGTATCTATCTGACCATTGCAAGATGCGTTCAGAGAGGAATTGCAGAATTCCCAAATCAGGTTTCGAACCTGCCAACTCAGTGTCATTGCGACCCAAGAATGTGGAGACTAGCAGCTTGGCCACTAGCAGCTGCAAAAGGACACCAGAAGTTAAGAACGCGTTTTGGCTTAGGGCTTCAAAGAGCCTGAGGCTCGCCAGAATTTCTAGACGGTCCACACATGAAGGTGACGAGGTTGTCAGCCCTACGCACCGGCCGCCTTTACCCCCGCACCCACCGGGACATACCACTGGTGCTCGAGGTAAGGGGGTGTGAGAGCGTGCCACCGGCTGCGGTCGGTTTCGAACTCAAGACATTCTGCCTCGAACTTCGCGATTGCAGAGTCGTTTATTTTGAAGCGCCTATTTTTATTGTGATTTGGAAAACGCGCCATTAGATTAATCATCATGCAGAACTGTGCAAGTTAGTGATTATGTTTGGTTCTGCTACTGCATAAAGAATACTGTACAAAACCTCTGTACCGTCACGGTCAGGACGTGCAGGTGAATGCCTTCGTATTGCAGTTCTACGGTATGCTTAGGGACGGCATATCGGGAGAGGCATTTGTCAGCCATACAGGTGACCTGCATGCACGTGTGGATGTGAATTTGGCACGCATACTGGTTCGCATGGAGTGAGAAACAGGTTTCCAAATAATGAAAACGTTTTTTGTACTGATTTACCAACACTGTGAAATGGTGCTATCTGGTAGTAAGAACCTGTAGTGTTTTTCAAGGTTAAGTGGGTGTGTCTGTGGAATGTGGATATAGGAGCAGAACTTCAGCTTTTGGAAGTTAAACAAGTTGGGAAATGTAATGTTTTGTTGACCGTGCATCGCGATATATTGTACGGATAAAGTTAGGAAATGTAAGAAATATACGGTTAGCTTGAAATTTCTTGCTCTTTGACTCGCGTTTGTTTGTCTCAAAAGCAATGGCGTTTAATTTCCGGTAGAATGACGTTCGTCGCCGAACGTTCGCGTTTATTTTTTAGCCTCGACTGAGCGAGGAGTCGGAATTCGATTTACTGTAAAGGTTTTCTTCTCCAACAGGAACCGTGTTGTCTGTGTGGCCCACCCAGCCTGCTGCCCAATACGTACTGGGGTGCCTTCGGCAGGGATAAGGTGCGCAGAGCGTGAAGCTGACCGCTCCCATCGAGTGCCAGCGTTAAGAAAACGTTCAGCTTTACCTCCACGTCTCCACACGTCTTTTATGCGTGGAGTCTAATTGTCTGTAGAAGCAGTTGTACATTATGCATTTTGAGCATGTGACTGATTGACTGACCGACTGACTGACTTACTAACTAACTAAATAAATAAACTAAACTAACGAACTCCATGGAGCAGAGTCCTTCTTGAGAAACTAACCAGTTTTCAGCTGGTCAAGAAATTCCCCACATTGTATGGAACCCGAAGGTTCATTACCGCATTCACAAGAGCCCGCCACCTGTCCATATTATGAGCCACATCAGTCCAGTCCATGCCCCCCCCCCCCCCCCCCCC
>Ga0131853_10017897_pt1 | contig 12903 bp, 10 predicted proteins | sample TergutLab28metaG_FD_92764 | JGI IMG/M metagenome (GOLD analysis project Ga0131853, IMG submission 92764) | Labiotermes labralis P1 segment gut microbial communities from Petit-Saut dam, French Guiana - Lab288 P1 (version 2) (version 2) | ecosystem: Host-associated > Arthropoda: Insects >...
CAACATGTCCTTGCAACAAGGGGGATCAGACTACCGACCACCTGATATATCATTGCACCCTTCTTCAACAACAAAGGGGAAGACTCGAGAAGGATACATTTCAACATGGGATCTGGCCAATAAGCAAATACGAACTAATAACCAAACATCTAAAATCATTTATGAAATTCACAAACTCAATAGACTATGACAAACTATTGTGATGAAGGTGTAACTACAAAGTGCTAAGAGACATCAATCGATGGTTATACATTGTAAAGGGAATGCAGTGTCCGACGCCTAGAGCAGAGGCAGACCGTGCATCCTCTACCTATAACCAAGTACCAATAGCTAGTCACATTATAGTATGTAGTATCACTTCCGGGTGATGGAGCATGCTTAATAATGATAATAATAAATACATACATACACACACATACATACATACATACATACATACATACACACACATACATACATACATACACACACACATACTTACATACATACATACATGCACACACATACATACACACACATACATACATACATACACACACATACATACATAACACATGCATACACACACACACACACATACATACATACATACATACATACACACACATACATACATACATACATACACACACATACATATGTACACACACATACATACATACACACACATACATACGTACGTACATACATACATACACACACATACATACGTACATACATACATACACACACATACATATATACACACACATACATACATACATACATACATACATACATACAACAAAATACATATTAAACACACAGTTAAAATCTGAAGGCATAAACGTTTGGATCCTTAGAATGAATCATATAGAAGCGCTTGACTATCGGCCGATATACCACATGTTTTAACATTCAGTAACTCTACGCTTGGCTCACGCAGTCCGTGTGTGGGTTCCAAAGAGATTTTCGCAATAAGCAGTATTCGCCGATTGGTCTTTACATTGGTTGCGATTTTTTATATAAAGTTAGTCGCTTAATTCTGAAACGTTATTTAGATTAATTTCAGACTTCATTGCTTCTGTGGTTTTCGTTGTCCTGTGCCAAATGCTGAGTCGGTACCCAAATTTCGCCTTCCACCGCATGAAGCCCACCCGACGTTGACATCAAAATTACGCCCTTAAGCCGTTAAGATCTCGCCTAACCCTTTCCCGTGCTCAGTAACCGGACAGCAATCCACAGTGTCGCCTTCCCTTCTTCAGTTGCCAGCTGTTTAAGCCTGCATTCCCCTCAGCTTAATGTCACAGTGTTACTGAACCAGACTGCACGGACGACACTGGTAGCTAAATGGCGGCCACTGTCACTCGCCTTCAGTACTCAGACGGCGTCTTCACCAACAGGACGCGCATTAAACGTCGAGTAATTTCTGTCACCTTATCCCCTAACAAATGTTGTGTCTCTCTTTATCCCATCCCCTTCCTCTGTTCTCTCTCATTCATTCAAATTGCAAAGTATTAACAACAGTCTGCCGTTGCTTATGGATAAACATTTTTTTTTTTTTTCCTAATGGCAGGTACGTTGATTATTTATCATTGCGCTCTGCGACCAGCAAAAATAAAATATTAACATTACACTGTATATAATATAACTACTATAAACAACATTCAAGGTAAATGTGAAAGTCCTAATAGCAAGCAGTAGCCACAGAAATTGTAATACAAAAGAAGCAAAGTCAGTTTCCCATCGTTTTTGTCCTGGCCTCCCAGTATCACTCACACTCTTTCCTATTAAACAGTGCGATACATTGTGCTGAATGGTTTCTGTCCGTGGGTTCGCGGAGGCTGCATATGCAGTAGGGGGCGTGGCGGATTCCATTGCGGTGAAGATGTATACCAGACAATCATGCATAACGCACAATCGAAATTCTGCAACTGCCTTTCTTCTTGGCCAGTCTGGTAGCATATGGATAAAAAAAAAAAGTTACACTGTTCCTATATTTACAGAACATGCACAAGTTCATTCACAGTGTATATGCTACTGGCACTCTGGTGCTCAATGCTGGCAGTTCTCAGAGCGTCGTGTTTTCCACACTCTGTGACGGCAAATCATCTGATGTAAATGTTTCCCAGTCCCCGAGTCCAACCAGGCGAACACTCGCGTCCCATAACTTCTTGGCCTTCACTTGGTCTCTGGCTGCAGCCGTCGGTCTCGTGTTATGACAGTTTCTGCATTGTAATACCAAGTATCGTTAAATGTAAGAGGGTAGCTATGCCTAAACATTCTTCTGGAAGGTTATGCTTGTTCTTAACCTAAATATGAGCGCTTAACTTCACACTCCGGCCTCGTTTATCTATGGGTAAAGACGACACTTTAGCGTGGTAGAGGGCGCTGAATGTGTTTTATATATTTTAGCTGTATTCTTGAAATAGCACCCTGATGATGACTGCAAAAGCGACCGAAATATTTAGGAGATTAATAGTAACTGTTAAGACGTATTTCCCCAGTGTGGATTTGTTGATTCACTACACAAGTGTAAATATTTATTTAATGCACAGGTATGGAACATATTAAATATTCAACATAGGTGGGCCCCGGACCGTCGGTTGCCGGTAATTTGTGATTCGTCTAACCGTAAGACAGAAGCCGCCTGGTTTCGCGGAACGGATACGGTAGCTGTCACAACTAAACAGAAACAAATGAAGCTTGAGAAGTTACGGGGTCGTTCCCAGTTTAGGGTGAATACAGATGCACATGTGAACACCTTCGCCTTCAAATTTATCTAACTCGAAATTTGGAATTTTTTTTATGTTCAAATACACAGAGGGAATTCTTGCCTGAGGATGGAACCGATTGTTCAGGTGCAGTACATAAAGGAAAACTTAAGAATCCGCCTTACACACGCAATGATTGCAGTTTTTGTCGCTTTCAAAACCACATGCAAACCAAGAATTGAAGAAACGTACAACAACGAATTGTTCAGCAGAAAGTAAACTCGCCAAGCGGTAATGGAGCACAGATGACAGCTGACTCCATTTCTTTCTGACAAGCTCTTGACGTTGTTGTCGCATGATGCAGAAAAATGGTTTGCCATCCTTGCTGTATGGCTGTGGAAAGGGAATCCACGGGAAATCGCACTGTCTTTACCGCCTACAACACCTCAAATTCCATCTACATTGCGTATTCCCCAATGACAGTTGTTACAAGTTGTCTTATCTCGGCGAACCAAATCCAGGGCGGTTTCCTTCCCGATGCCTGTGTTGACTCCTGTGATGACCACGGTCTTGCCATCAAGCCGTGCGTTGGTTCGGCACTTGCCGACGATGGACACAAGATAAAATATCCCTTTATCGAAGTGTGAAGATAAATGGAGCCTTAGACCCAGCACTGCTAATCACCTCTGTATTGAGACATCCTGTTGTTTTTGTATTGCGGAATGATTCTACTGCCATTCGTCGGGCACCCGCCCCTCTCCTTACTCAAGTCATATTATTGTCACCGTAATTGCTTTCGCTCACGATGTGGTGACGTCCAGTTCAGTGGAAGTCAATATAAAAAAACGTATCGACTAACAAGTGGTCATCATCAGGTTCGCTAAGCATTATGAAGGTACCTTGTTCCAGTGGGCACCATGAGGGCATTTGGAGGAATGGAAGCATTGCTGCACTCATTCTTAACCTCACCAGTAGATGGGTTGAGTGGTCTGCTTCACTCCATGGGACAAAAGTCCCACGGCACCCATTGAACTGGAGGTTGGGTTGGCCCCAGTACCTGTCTGGACGTTTCGGACAACAGATGTATCTCTTGTTCTTGACCTGCAATCGAAACACGATTCTTCTAACAGTCAGCACTTATCCTGGTCACCGTACCGAATGACCCAATGTTAGTGCTTTAAAGTGCGTTGCTGTGCGTGCGGTTTGTAGCTACCGGTCTTAGTGACAGACCTGTTACAAGGCGAATCGCATTAATGAATAAATTGTTGATATTACAAAGTGAACTGATAATTCGTATATCGCTCATGCAACGGCAGTTTGTCGTAACCCATACATACGCAGTTTTGCAGGAGACAGGAAGAGTTTGACAAATCATTAATAGACCAACATTTAAGCATGTTATGTTCTTAGGAAAATATAACGGGAAGCAATTTTTTTTGTGAACACAATATTGTGTTTGTAACCCAGGTGTTTTTGTAATGCGGGAATCTCAGTTTGACGAATTGCGTGGGTTACGACAAATTACTGTTGCATGAGCGTTATATCACTTGAAGTATATTGAAGGAATCCGTCCGTCACAACAGAAACGTTTTTACTGTTCACACAGATTTGGTGTACCTTACGACATGTTTTGGCCAACGTGGTTATTTTCATGTAATACAAAGTTTGTACGTAATACGTACGAGGAAGTTATTAGCATATAATACTGTACAAAAAATGAGGTTACTGTGTGGAGTTCTTTGCATTACTGTATTATGTCATTCTGCATTTGTGATTCACATGATATTGTTTATAGTGTTTTTACTGTAAATTGTGTGCAGTTTTGTGATCTGCTGATTTATTTTCTCTTACCATTTGTTGCGTTGCGTGATTTGTGCGTTTGTCGATACGGCACTTTCAGGTTTTGTTTAACCAACACAAACTTCCACTGTTATGAAGACCTCAGGTTTTACAGTAATTTCTGATTCTGATACATCTCAACCGTTCGGGAATGTGACCTGCCAAGTAGCGAAGATATTGATTAATTAATTAAATCCGTGGGGCAGATTCTTCAGAAACTAACGATCACTCATCTGGTTAAGACAGCAGTCTTCTGGAACTCGAACTTTCCGTGCTGTGTTCACAACAAGCCGCCACTGGTCCCTTATCCGTGGATGCATTATTTTCATGCAATCACGTGTTTCTTTCACATCTGTTTTAATACCCGTTACCTCCCATATACTAAATTAGCAACAGACAGACACGATATCTTCATGCAGACAGACTCGCTCGCATGGAGCAAGACACAAAAAGGATACAATGTACTCACGGTTTCAAACGTCTCACCGTATTGAGCTCAGCTCACAACTTGTCTTCAGTCTTTAAAGTATACGGCGCTATTTCAAGGTGAGCCACTCCAGAGGGCCGAGTCCATGTGGCTAGAATTCTGCTGCTGGTTATTCTCGAATGATCTATGTTGTACACAAGCAGTGGTCCATGAATCAATCGTGAACGTAGTTGCATGTTACCGCACGCATACGGAAATTCTCGTACTGGAAACCGGATATGGAGGCTGAGGTATTTTATGCCTTTCTTGAGCCCCACAAAGCAAATACTAGGATTAGTACCTCAAACCGGACCACGTCCAAGTCTCTTTTAATCATTATTCACTTATCTCTGTGTCTTTCTGTCATTCAGTGCTGTGAACATGTACACGTTTAATTAGTGACATTCACGTGTATGTGCGCGACTGGGGTGGGGGAAGGGAAGGAGAGAGAGAGAGAGTTCTACACGCCGTGATTGTATTCCGGGGCAGTAGAGGTACAGTTTTACCCATTCTTCGCCTCGACACCAGATACAGATACAGATAGAGGCACAATGCCCACTGAAGAAGAGGATTCGTGGGTCCGAGAGTCTGCTTGGGCGTTTTGGAAAAGAGAAAAATCTCTTGCTCCTGTTACAATAAGTGCTTTATTTAGCGACGGTATCGGCTGCTGAGACTGTGTAGCGTTGATTGTAGGTGAATGAACTGTGGGTATGGAGCATAGGTGCACAAATTTTCGAAAAAAGTAGGTGCCACCTCAGAATTCTGCGCTCTATAATTGTGATAAGGAAGTTCCTTGCTGAGGACCCACAAATATTAGGAGCCACCATACAAAATTTATTTTCCACGGCGACCTGGCGCCTGGGATTTGTGCACCCCTGTTATGGAGCATTGAACGAATAACGGTGACAGGGAAAAACCGCAGTCGTCGGAGAAAAGTCTGTTCCAATACCACCTTTTGCACCAAAGCTTCTACATGGACGGGCCTGGGAACGAACCCAGCCTTGCTAAGTGCTTTCGATGCGTCGATATTCTAAAGGCTGCAACATTCCTTGCGATAGGCCGACCCCGCTCCGAACATGGAGCTTTAATGCAGGGGTGCACGAATCCTGGGCGCCAGATCGCCCGGCTAACTGAATTTTATGCGGTGGTGCTTAATGTTTGTGGTTCCTCAGTTCGGAACTTATTGTCCCTTTTCTGGCTCTTAGAATTTGGAGGTGGCTTCTACATTTTTGGAAAATGTGGATCCCTGCCGTAATGCTTGTTTGAAAGACGTAACTCCGAGTCCGAACAGACCAGAAACATTAATTTGTGTACGTACAAAAAACGCAAAACCATAACGAACGGTTTTACGCGCAGCAGTGCTTCACAGACACAATGACGAGATGCTGAAAGTTACAATCATAAGATTCAGGTTGTCTTGGGTATTACGACGTGTTGTTTTATCACAGGGTAAATGATTATCCACGCTTCGAATGACTGTGGTCCTGTTATCTTCATAGTAAAGCACAAAACGCTACAAAGTACTTAGTATTGCGGAAGATTCGCTTTTAAATATCCACTCAAAATCTGACTTCCCGGAGTCCCTTTTATGAATCCCTTTGGGCTAGACGAAGAAAGAGATTTTTCTATTCTCTGAAGTGTCCACGCCGGTTCTCTGGTCCAACCAGCCCCCGCCTGAGCGCGTGCCAATAGTGCTTTGCTCTGGGACAAAAACGTCTGGATGTGCCTAGAGAATGTGTTGAGTACATCGGCACTCCCTCATATGCACCCTTTACCCTCCGGAGATAGGTGCGAGTCAGGGACATGGATCGGAGAATAATAAAGGAACTTAGATCAGTAGGATGTGGGTACATGAACAGCACTGAACTGATTCGGAATTGGATCAGACCATAGGTTTTCATTATGGCGGTGTTGCAGTTTCGAACAATAGAACAGCACGGAAATTCTTGGATGAATATACAGTCATATCTGTTCCAGACAGGAAGCCTGCAACTGTGATTGCTATACCGGCCGATTGCGGTACCTGGTAGTGTATTCATTAACTACGGTGCGTTGTGTTCGTTCATAAATTCGTCGGTAGATGACGGGGTGGCGTGAACAGTCGCTAGTACGAACAGGTTGGAGAGATGGAGCCTTACAGCGGCCTAGGGTTTCTATTTGCCGTATTGGTTGCCGATTTACATGTTATCAAAACTTTAACACGTCATTATAATGAAGGTACTAATTAAACGGACAGCACACGTTGAAAAACTTGGCGGTTTCTTTCAGTTTTCGCTATTAATAACTGCATTTGTCAGAATGCGGTCTTTGAGTTTGTTAGATCCTACGGTAATGTACGTCGATACTATTGTTTCGAACGAAAATACCGCCTCGATTTTCAGAGACAAGTTTATGGGAGTGGATGTGGTCATGTTACACAGGCATGCTGACATGAGGGTTTTCATTCACATCCGCGGGAGGGTAAAAAAATCTAAACAAGCTCGAGATACCGTGTTCGTTCCCCGAACTGTCGGTTTCCACTGAAGGCCGGCCCCCGAAATGTTCATATCCGACAATGACTAGCACTGAATATGGAGACAGTGTGTTGCATCAAACATTTTTTTAAGGTTGGACATCCCCTCGAGTTTCTAATTAATAGTTACACAAATGCCAGTGGACACAACCGAGCGTGTGTGTAGTGTATTGGTGTTCTGTGAAGCTGTTGTTGTAGAGGATCAGAATATCATCCACATATCTAAGGTATCCTAGGATCTTATGGAGGTTTAAGGTGCTGTTGATGGAACCATGTTCTTAGGTTTGAAGGTAGAATTCAGGTGAAATATACATAGTCCTGCCATAAGTTCTGCCCCAAATTTCATGAAGTCCGCAGCTGGAGACAATGAGGCGGAAGGGTTCAGAGGTTGGTTGTTTTTGTACTATAGGCCCTTCAGGTATTTGTGCTAAGGCAGTTCGCTCTCGTCTCTCGCAGTGTTAACGTGAAGTGGGATTTCAGGGGAAACCATGTGCCTGTGATTGCCCTTCACAAATGCGGAAAATCAGATTCTCAAATTTTCAGACTCTTGTAACCATTGAAGATTTCGCGAAATTTCGTCCGTCGGGCAATTAAACGCTATAAGGAACACTGGGGTGTTGAAGACAGGTCTTGGTCACGACGCCTGAAAAGTGTGAGGGTTGAAGCCGCTATCAAAACAGTATGGGAGCGGATTCGCCGAAATCCGCTCTGGAAACAGCAGATCATGTCACGAGAGCTGAACATATCGACCGAATCAAGAGGTGCCTCATCAGGGACGATCTACACATGAGAGAGCACCTCCGATCAAAGGGACGTCGCCTTACTCCTGTTTTGAAGGAGATCCGAAGGAAAAGAGCAGAGCGTCTCCTCCAGTGGCACGCTGAGAACGGACACGAAAACATCCTCTTCACGGACGAGAAATTTTTCACCATCGAGGAGCAGTATAACAACCAGAACAGCAAGATTTATGCTCAAACGTCCCTTGAGGCAGGGAGGCCATCACCCTTCCTACGTCATGGTTTGGTGGGAGGTGTCCCATCAGAGGGAGACACATTTTCATTTTGGCATGAAAGGGGTGAAACTGGTGTCCGAGTGTATCAACAGGACGTGCTACAAGGGTTGTGAAACAGCTTAACATGACCTTCTTCAGTGGTCAGGAATGGGTCTTCCAACAGGACCCAGTTCTTGCCCAAAAGCCAAGACGACTCAGGAGTTGCTGCGGAGGAACGTTCCGGTCTTTATCAGCACCGAGGATTAGCCCTCGGGGAGTCCAGACCTCAACCCCCTGGACTATAAATTGTGGACTGTTTTGGAGGATATGGCTTGCCTACACAACAACCTGGACAGTCTGAAGAGATCCCTCGTGAAAGCAGCGACAGAGATCCCCGTGGAGACGGTGTGTGCTGCAATAGCAGTGGCCGGAGCGCCTCAATGCTTACGTCGAGGCAGAGTGCGGCCATTTTGAGTGGCATTGTTGTAAATAAACACTTAAAACTATTGCTAATAAATCATTTGGCTCGAAAAGTGGATGTTTTGTTTCACTTTCCTTCTAGGTCGCTATTTATTTGGGACAGAACTTATGGCAGGACTGTGTAGGATGTAGGTGCTGCCATAGTAAGGTCACCTTTTGTGTCATCTTCCACCGGTAACGTAAGTACCTCTTTAGTTTCATAGGGTAGTATTGATATCTACACCCCATCTTAATACCTATTGTGCCGTCAACCAATATTTACAGGACCTGGAAAATTTAACCCCCAAAACAAGGAAACAACAGACTGAATAGGCGATGTCACCACAATCGACACTTTTTCATTTATAACCTCATATTTAGGTGCGTTCGCAAAATTGCGTAAAGTGACTATTTTCTTGGTCATGTCTGTCCATCCGTCCGCATGGAACAACTCGGCTTCCACTTACCGGATTTTCATAAAATTTGATATTTGAATGTTATTCGAAAAACTGTCTTGAAAATTCAATTCTTCAAAATCAGACAAGAATAGCGGCACTTCACAGCAAGACCAACACACATTTTTTATTATATCTCGCTCATTTCTTCTTAAGTGAGAAATGTTGCAGACAAAAGTTGCAGAGGAAATCAAAACACACAATTTTGGTTCAGTTTTTTTTCCCCCGAAAATCATGTCGTTTGTGAGATAATGTGGAAAAATATGGTAGAGGGGGCAGGCCACAGATGACCATATGGCGCAAGCTCATTGCATGCTGGACAACTACGGCTACAAACACACACTCACAATATGTAATGCTTATTGCTTTCCCACTGCAACAATGACTGCACGAATGCACTACAAAGTTACGTCATACGCACATTGCCTGCCGTGTATCTGTTGGTATTAACGTACACTATATTAGTAACGCAAATGGTAAACATGTAAAATTGAGATCTACATTCTGAAAAAACAATTTATATATCCTTTTAATGTCCTACACACAAATATATTTTACCTGATGATGACCTGTTAAGGTCGAAACATGGTGCAGCAATAAAGTACATGCACACTTAGTTGTGTCGACAATTACTGACGTAACTGTTGGTGTCTCGAAACGTTCCTCTGCCCCTGCCAGCCTACGGCGTCACAACCCGACGGTCCGTGAATAGTCAGCTTCCGTCGAAACCTTAAAACGTGTAGCCGGCTTTATATCTGACAGTGTAGAGGCAAAAATTATATTCTTCCAGAATGTCGGTAGCAAATGCTGTTGCGTCCGTGCACGCTCAAAATACGTTACGTTTTTTAAAAATAGGTAAAACGATTAGTACTAACCGTACTCTCAACTTTTACAGTCACAGTGATACGAAGAAGTCTTGCCTGTGACACTGGAAGCACTGTGATTTACACTTGACGGTTACACTAGGCCTGCTGAGTCATCGCATGGCCCCATATTCACAACACTGCACTCTCCCAATGGTACCGTTTGTGTTTTAAGAATGCGTCTGTCTAATATTCGAGCTAACAGGAATGGCAGTGCTGCAGTACGCGTTTATGTTGTTATTCACATATTATTTTAATTTCACGCTTTCTGTATATTTCTAATTACAGCCGATTATGCTATAACGCTTTAGTTTATTACTTGTGAGTGAGACCTCGCTTCATAGAAAATGGCGTAAAAAATAGCTGGGTTTATGGCGCCGTGTCTCCACCCTGGTCGCCGAAATCACGTAACAGCTGTACACCAGTCGCGCTATAGCCAACTCGCGCGATTACAGAACTGACTGTACACCAATTTCTGTTTTACAAAATATCAGTTCGTTAAATGTTTTGTTGACGAATTTGAAATCACTGAAATGAAAGCGTGAAAGCCATAGCACTTTGCGATCTTGGTCACAAGCCGCCCCACCCTCGCACGGCGCTGCCAACTGAGCAGGCTTAGACGTCGAAGCAGACCAGACCAGTGCAGACTAATCACACTCGTCAAGCAGGACTGCATTCAACCCCAACGTAGTTAGTCGCGAAGACCAGACTAGTGCCGCACTTCTGCAACACGGATGTGTTAACTAGCATGTTATTACACAGTTTCTGAATGCAGCTTTGCAGTGTAAATGATACACATATAAAACATAAGTACCAGGAGTGCACAAACGTCGGGCGAATAAATTTTTTACGTTACAACCTAAAATTTATGGGCCCTTAGTTTGGAAGTTGCTCCCTGTCACCCTTGGGCGCCTAGAGGTGGTTCCTAGAATTCTGGAAAATTTGTTGACCACTCATGTGTACACGTAAACACACACACACACACACACACATATATATATATATATATATATATATATATATATATATACATACATAAATACATACAAACACATTTATATACGTTAATACACACACACACACACACACACACACACAAAACCTTCCCCAAAAGAAGTTTCACTCCTGTTCACGTCGTTTCTAAACATTTCTGCAGTCTCCGTACTGCATTACTATTGATTTCAGCTCTGAGTCACACTAAAGCCTCCTAGTCAATCCTTACCATGATTTCTTTCGCCTGGAACCAAGCGGTCTGACGTTAGGTTGACCACTAACTCCTGTTTGGTGCCGAGATTAACAATAACTGGTAACTTTTATGGCGCATGGGGACAACTTTCCCTTTCCTACATAACGCAACTCACGAAAATGTAGAAACACAGCACTGAGACTTTGCAGTTGATGGATCGGTATGCTGCAACCTAGGGGAAATTTTTCACCAAAACTTAATGCAGCCATATTTCCACTGCTGTTTGCATTCCTGATTACTTGCTAATACTCATAGCGACATAATCACACCTTATCCTTGTCGATATAAGGAATATAATCACCCTTATCGTGCTGCAAACTGTAGTTCGAATACTGAAGGCTTTTTTATATGACGCCGAACAGTCCGCCCTTGCAGGACTAGACTGATGATGAAGGCATTCAGCTTCTCTTAAAGGATGCAATTATTTGCTAATCTGCATGGTGTCGTATCCCATAATCTTCGTCATCGCCATTGTGAGAACCTGAATTCTCGCACTAATTCCAATTGCACCAGCTGACGACTCTTACCATCTCTCGGGGCCCGAGGACAAAAAAACCGCTACTTCTCACGTCAAGTGTCGTTTCCTCCGCATTTTGAATCTGACCTGATCCGTTGACTGCTGATAGCAGTCAATTTCCGTGCTCCGGGCGACTGCCGTCTTCGGCAGTGCTGACTTTCATTGCTGCGGGAGAGTAGCGTAGTTGAGGGATAAAAAGGTAAAGTGATCCCATTACAGGCCCGGTGTGGCCCAGAGGGTGGGTACAGGTATAGCTCTGCTCTTCCATGACCGCGGCACTAGAAGGGGGTGAGTGGTCAGCAGCACGCCCCGGCCGCACTTTACCCCCGGGAAAGACCCGGTACCCAATTTACAGGAGGCTCGGTGGGCCCCAGGGCCGGTCTGGACGGGCGGAAAATCTCGTCCCCACCGGGATTCGATCCCGGACCGTCCAGCCCGTAGTCAGTCGTTATACCGACTGAGCTACCCGGCCCACGTAGTTGAGGGATACTATTGACAAATGTACAGAGTAGAAACAGATTCTTACAATAGAAGCCAACAAGATGCACTATTTCTCAAATTTATTTTGGTAAACAACTCTACATGTTTCAGACAGACTTACTGTCCATCATCTGGAGTCTCAGCACCGTATACACAGCAACTGGCATTTGTCATGGTAGTTATGTTGACTTTCTGCTAGCGAGGTCCATCCTGACCTTGCTAGCTGTTTCCTTTCTATGCACAGAAATATATATATATATATACTCGTATACTCTTACTCCATGGTGCAGAGTCCTTCTTGAGAAGCTAACTGGTTTGCAGCTAGTCAAGAAATCCCCCGCATTTCACGGAACCCGAAGGTTCATTACCGCACTCACAAGCG
>Ga0131853_10017898_pt1 | contig 12902 bp, 7 predicted proteins | sample TergutLab28metaG_FD_92764 | JGI IMG/M metagenome (GOLD analysis project Ga0131853, IMG submission 92764) | Labiotermes labralis P1 segment gut microbial communities from Petit-Saut dam, French Guiana - Lab288 P1 (version 2) (version 2) | ecosystem: Host-associated > Arthropoda: Insects >...
TGATCCAAAAAACCTAAACATTCTTCATCAAACCAGGGTTTATTCTGCTTAAATTCATCCAAACCCAGACTCTCTTTCGCTGACATTTGTATATTCTCTTTAATGTTTTCCCAAGTCCTATTTTCATCCTCGTCATCATCCGAGTTCTTTAGCTGTTACTGTAGGCAAATCAATTACGTATAATAAAAAAAATAAAGGGCCAAGAATTGAACCTTGTGCTACCCCATGCTTAAAAAGTTCCCAGTTTGAGTAGTTGATGATATTAGTTTTATCCTTTAATACAACTCTATGATATTTCTCCATGAGGTAGGATTTAATTAAGGCTCCAAATGTTCCTCTTATTCCATAGTGCTCTAATTTCGACAGTAGAATTTTGTGGTTTACACGGTCAAAGGCCTTACTTAAATCACAAAAAATTCCTCCAACAATATGCTTATTATTCATGACAATGACAAATACGTATAGAATTTACGAAACACCAGCTATCTAGGAAGGAACCTTGAATCTAAGTCATATAATCTAACAACCCTACATCACATTGTGCAAAGTTTAACAAACAAATTAATGGAACTGTGGGCTTCTTTGAACACAAGTTTATGAAATTTATATGTCTTGTGCTTTTCTGTGCATTGGTTAACTGATGAACAAATAAAAACTTTGAACATTGAACAATAGAAATTGGCTGATAACTTTAGTAAAGCATAATTATGTAGGAACATGTATCTTGGTGCTAGATGATTTATACACAAAGGAATTTAAATATCTTAAAGATTTGTGTAGCGAAAAGGAATTTGAAATTTCGGCAGTAGAATTAGTGGATTTTAAATGTCTAGTAATTTGCATCTCTCAAATCTCCACATAGTGTTGTGTACAGATTTTTAGATAAGTTGAAAACACTAATTGGCAAAGTACAATAAAAAAAAAAGAAACTTTAATTGTTTGGGGACTGGAATATAAACTTCCTATGGGATAGTGTGCACAAGCTTCACACAGTGTATTATTATTACATAGTTTAACCAACACAGTTACATTAACAACAAGAGTTACCAAGATTACTAGCTCCCTAATAGATGTCATAATATCAAATAAGCAATACAATAATAATTCCACTGAAGTGGTGAATTTAGGATACTCAGACCACTTTGCACCGATTTTATGTTTTTTGGTGAACAAACAGAATAATAGAATGGGAAAAATTACAAGAAGAAAATTCTAGAATAAATATTCATAAAAGCAGTCCCATTACAGGCCTGGAGTGGCCCAGAAGGTTCCAGGAAGTTTAAGGCTCCCAGATTTCATGATGATGGCACAGGATGTTGGTAGGTTGTCAGCCTTACGCACCGGCCGCCTTTACCCCCAGGAAATAGACCTGGTACTCATTTCTGTTAGAGGCTGAGTCGACCCCAGGGCCATAGTGCGATCAGAAGGATTTTATTACAATGAAAAATCCAATGACACCAGCTGGGATCAAACCAGCGATCTTCCAATTTGTAGCACAGCACCTTAACCACTGTGCTACCATGGTCCCCAGAATAAATATTGAAAGTATTAAATATTTATTCGAAACCGAATCATGGGCAGAGATTCAAGTAGATGGATAACTAAAGGAATAAAGGTCTGATGTCAAAGAATAAGATTTTTAAATAATTTTAAGACAAATTTAACTTTAACTAGGGAAGTTTTGAATTATATCATTAGATATCACTCATTATATAAAAGAGTTATTTCTGAGGCAAAAGAGAGAGAGAGAGAAAATGATAAGACGGTTGAAAGTGCAAAATACTCAATGCAGGTGATGCAGCAATTAACAAACACACGGAAAAATTGTATATTTCAAATCAGGATGTTGAGTTAAAAACTGATTCAGGAAAAATCATAAACCCACAAACTGTTGCTGACACACTGAACTCCTTTTTTATTGATTGTATAGAGGTCCTTCCAGTACAAAATAAAAACTATATAAATGGTGAAACTTCTCAAATAAAAATTACATATAATTCAAATGTTATGTTTATTTGCCCAGTAACAGAATACAAATCAGGTAGTAAGTAAATTAATAGATAAATCCACAACTGGATTTGATCAAATGGAAGAATTTTTAGTCAAAGAATGTATTCAGTACATAAAAAAACCAGTAATTTTTATTTGTAATGTTTCCATATATGAGGGTATTTTCCCTTAATGAAAACAGCAAAAATAAGGCCCATATTAGAAAAGGGTAGTACAGTAGTATCAACAGGCCTATATCCATTCTATAAGTATTCTCAAAAATTTTAGAAAACCAATTTATAATAGATTACTTTTTATAAATAAACATAATATATTGACAGATGCTCAACATGGTTTTAGAAATAATAAGTCAACTGAAATGGCCAGTCAGATTTTTATTGAAAACTTCCAGAAATCCATTGACAAACATCTATATGTTTTAGGTTCATTTTTTGACCTCACTAAGGCATATGATGTGATAAATCATGAAATATTACTTACCAAATTAGAGTATTATGGAATAAGAGGCACTATAAGGGCATGAATAGCATCTTATCTATCTTATCGGTCGCAATTTATTGCAATATTTAAAACAACAGACGAAGAAAGCAACAGAAAAAATTTTCATGTGAGGAAATAGAACATGGAGTCCCTCAGTGATAAGTTCTGGGATCTCTTTTGTTTTTGTTATATATAAATAATTTACCTTTAAATATCCAGGATGCCGAATTGGTCCTCTTTGCTGATGATAATAATATACTTATTATAGACAAAAATATCGATGCTGTAGAGGAAAGGTTAAATAGGTTAATAAAACAGTTTGAAGTTTGGTTCTCAAATAACAGCCTTATTGTTAATACTTATAAAACAAAGGCAGTGCTATTTCACTTGAACAAAACTTGTAATTGAGTTATGCCTAAGATAGTTTTTAAAAATGTTTAAATTAATTACACATCTAAAGTTAAGTTCTTAGGAATTAATACATTAAGTAATCTAAAATGGAATATCCATATTTAGTTGATCCCATCACTGGGAGGAGACTTAAGCTTATTTGTGTTAAGAAATATATATTTTACAAAATTTCAATCTTCAATAAGGTATGGTGTGATTTTATGCTTTGGGGAAAGTAAGAGTGTAAAGGTACTAAAAATACAAAAATGGGTTCTTTGTACAATTAAAGGGCTGCATGAAAGAGAGTCTTGTAGGCCAGTATTTAAAGAGATTAAGGTTCTCATAGTTACCACATTATATATCTTTGAGGTGTTGATCTACATATAAAAAAACATGTATGTAAAAAGGAATTTAGACATATATGTGTACAACACAAGAAGAAAATGTGATTACCATATTCCATAGTTCTAATACAGCACTATTTAAGAGGAGTGTAATAAACATGGGAATTAGATTGTACAACAAAATACCAACTAGAATATAGCAATTAGATAATTTGGGGGATTTTAAATGAAAATTAAAGTTGTTTTTACTGGATCATGTTTTCTCTTCATTAAATGAGTTACATTTGAAGAAGATAACATAACCAATGAGTAAAAACACAAGTAAAACAATAAATAAATAGGACTTCTATTTTATTGTAAAAGTTGCCATTATGTAATTAGATTAGTTCACTGGATTATTAATCACACATGTGTAGTTGCCTGAACTTATGTAATTCTTGTAGAATGTTTGTGAATCTGTATTTTTTTCCTGTCTTATGCTTTGTTTGACTTATCCAAGTGCTATATACGTAGCAAACCCATGATAGATAAATAAACATTGTTCTGTATCCCTGAAGACCATCTTCAGACACTACATACTAGTCACCATTCATCATATTCTGTGATCAGCAAAGTCATACCAGTTTTCAGTGGTACCCAAAACTCATCTTCTTAGGGAAAGTTCAACATACAGTTCTGCATGTGATGAATGAGGGTGAAGAAAATCACTAGCCTCTGGAATGACACACTTCTGGCAAAATAAAAAAAAATCCTTAGTGGATTAATTAGCATACCCCATAAAGACATCAAGCAATGGAAGTATAGCACCACACACACTGTCAGGCTTAGAACTGTGGGTATATAATATGCTTCACATGCCGGCTGCCTCATGCCCAAGTAAATAGTCCACAATTCTGATTGAATAGCAAGCTGGTGGGCCCTAAAGCTTGTCTAGGTACAATGGCAAATAGAAAAAGCTTTACCTCTGCAGGGAATCAAGTTCCAGTCACACAGCCCACAGCCATTCACTGTACTGAATGGGCTATTCCAGCTAAAAATTACAAGTAATATGGAACATAAACTAAGGTGCAAAAAGTACAGCATCAGAACACTGAACTAAAAAGAACATAGGGGTGTGGGCTTGCACCCCTTCCAGCAACAGTTCAATAACCTTATGCCATTACTCACAATTTAAAACAACTGTATACATGTTAACTTTATTAGGTATGAAAGCGAATACAATGCACACAGAAAAGGAGAAATTACTAGCAAATATCAGTAAACGAATACAGGAATTTTTTTTACACTGTTAATTAGTTTCTGAAGTGAAAAGCTGCTTGTACCATTTAATGTGACAAGTTCTCCACCTCCCTGTGCATATCTGATCATCATAATTCAGTTCATGACATTACTGTTCCAAATTTTCTTCCCTAAGTCTTTCTCATTGTTAGGAAGATATGTGCAGTTACGCTTTTGGTGTTGCCCAACCAACTGCTGGAGTGCCTGACATAGTAGACGGAAGGGTGTAAGTTGCATATCGAGGATTGTACCCAGTTGTTCCAAGGACATGTTCACTGTCATCAGCATCTCTGATGCTTGTTGTGCCGAACACACATTCTTCATAGCTTGGTGGAGCTACAAAATAATTGGAATGTATCATTTTTCTGTGACAATTTTTCTCTATAATAATAGTCAGTCAAGATGAGATTGAACACTCAACTGTAAAGGAAATCTAAAACATTCAGTTTGGTTATTAATTATGTGTTAAAGTAAGTCATTGAACAGTGCAATTCACTTGACACAAAAGCAGTTTATTGTGCACATTAAACACAGTTGCCACCAACATGCCACATCCAGAACACACGTGACACATACATATGTAGGTCATGGACACCGGAACAGTAGCAGTAGCCACACATAGTTGGGTCCACTGCAGTGTTTATATCCTTAATATTATATGATATATTGTGAAAGATTCTTCATGGCAGAAATCTTCCTTAAAGTTTGGGGTAGCAGACTCTTCCAAAGTACTGATTCCACCTTACAAATCACGTGGTGTAATATCACATAAGATTTTATTTTATTGGGTGACTTTGCAGTGGAAAGCGACTTCCACCATAAATCTTTGGTTTGTGCAAGTACGTATGTTTTTCTATTTAAATGGGTCACAGCAATTTATTTGTCTGATTTGAATTCTTTACTGAGTTGCACGAAATCCGTCCCAGCAGGTACACCCCTAATTACCCACCATACTTTAATAGTGGCTTTCGTACAAATCTAAGGAATTTTACAAGCAATTTTAATGTTACAATTGTATCATTATTTTGGATGTTTTCAAGTAGCAGGTATAAACATTCAAAAGACAGGGTACAAATAATATATAATTGGAAGGGTTAGTAAGAATAACTAAGCAACTGCCATGTTTGTTTGTTCTATGCTTGAATTATGCATGGTTGATACAGCAGGTTCAAGATGCAAGCGAACATTTGGTAACAATTACGTGACCTGCAAATAAAACATGTTTGTGAAATAGTTGTCTAATCACTCAATATCTGTAACATGTCTCTGTAGCTATTAAGGTAGTAAGTTTAATACTGACACTTGTTATGTGAGAAGAAAACATCTTTAAATCTTTCAAGTATGAAGATCATGTATATAAAATTAAAAATTCAGTCTAGGCTACACACAGTACACCACATCTCCATTTCCAAACCACACACTCAATTTTGTTGAGGGAAACAGCATTTTTTTTATTATGAGTATCACACAAAATCCATAAATACACACTGTGGGTAAAGTGAAGAGATTACGCATGAAAAGACAGGTGGTATATGTAGTTAACACATGTGCCTTAATGGGTTAAATGAACGAATAATGCATAAAAGTGTGACTGAGAGTCAAAATAATATTACCAATAGTCTTATATGTACTGAGAAATACCAGAGTTTTTATTACAAGCTTCAGTTTAATGCACCACTTCATCTTTCCTACCTCAAACATCAGACAGCCTGACTGCCTGCACCTCATCCATGGCAGCTTGTGAAGATATGACAACAAATTTTTCTCCAAAATGTTTTCCTTTAAATGTTGACATATACCCATACTTTCAAAATTTAACCCAATTTATGTAATCAGATAGTCTATCACCATATTCATGGAGACCCAACTTTTGAGTTTATCTCAAGGCAAGTGAATCTAGTCCCCATGGTCACATCCTAGATATCTACAATTTATTTTCTGGTGAAAATGTAATACTCATTTTCCCTTCATCATGCATGATAAATGGCCACTTGTCTTTTATTCAACAATTTAATTACCCCCAAAAATTAGGCAAATCACAGAATTATCCTTAGAATGTAATTTTCCCCAAAATCCTGTTCCCTGAAGTTTCTTAGATTCAGATATTCTCTTTGACATTATATTCTGACATACTTTCATTTTACACTCTTTGCACAGAGACCAAGATTCACAGGCATACTAAATGAGAAAAGAATTTGTAAAATTTTCCTTATTTCATATTTATCAGCCTTATAAACAAGACAAACTAAGGGAAAACATTTGGACCTGAAAGGTTACAATTATTTCCTACATACACTTTGGATATCACCAAGAATGTAATTTCACTTGTCACAATCTTCCATCTAAAATCATGAAATCATATTTTAGGAAACAGATTAATCTAACCCACCCAATACCTGCATATTTTCCACCTATGTCACTGCAAAGATGTCCAGCCACATAGTTCTTAAATTGGATGCTGACATTAAAGTATACAAATATTTCTCTTTTAAGGTTTACATTATTTTCATCTCCCAAGCTTCAAGGATGAGTGGATAGCACTCAGGCAGTATATTCGAGACATTTCACATTCAAATCTCAGCCCAGAGACTGAGGGTTATTGTGCTTCTCCTCAGTCCCTTCAAGCAAACCGTACCTAAAATTTAACCACTAATGATCCTTCTGCATCCTTTCCAATTCATTAATCTTTAATTTCACCACCTGTTGCTGCACAGTGTCAGCTGCTGACATCATCACTAAACCATACAACTAACTGAAATAAAACTAATATTTCTCCCTCTCAATACCAATGTTTGCAGATAGTGTATGGAGACATATATGACAAGTTGATGAAACGTACGTATGTCTGGATAAGGAAAAGATGGCGCAAAGCTTGTCCCAGTGTCAGGAGGAGGTGCACTTGGGGCTGAAGCAAATTGCTGTGGCACACCAAAAGAGAGGGGCTGTTGCAGAACAGTACTCTGCCAAAGTGGTATTGTTCCAATAGTAATGGGTAATGAGTTCTTTAAACTGAAGGACCATCCTGATGGTTTTGCTTTTACCTGAAACAAAAGAACACTTAACTGCAAAGTCACTTCATTAGTATTGTAATGTCCATGATACTATTGCAGGTGTTTTTGCATGGCTGAGCAATGGAAGAGCAATGGCTAACCAGGGAAGAGGAAGGACAGTAGTACTGGTAAATAATGTAATGCTGCACTCAATACAGTGACACATCTGGGGCTATGGTTCTTTTTTCATTCCAGTCACACTCATGTAATCGGTTCCCATTTTACAGACGCGCTACTCCAAGCCAATTTCACTGGCCAATTCTTTGTTCTTAACACAAGACAATTATTAATTTTGTCTGTCAACCCAGCAACCACAGCAAGCCTGATGGAGAACACAGAAGATGATGTACTCTTTCTTCATCCTCAACACACACCTCACAGAAATTACTACTGTGTTTGAGCAGGCAAACCCAGTCTCAGTATTCAGCCAGTGCTCAAATTTGTGGCTAAAATCGACTAAAAATGGCAGTCATACCCCGCCTTCAATGACTACAAAATTACACAATACAAAATGCAGAATTCCTCTGTTATCACAGCAACAGATTTCATATCAATCATAAATGATTTTATTTCACTAGTGTCTGTCCTCAGTACCTTTGCAACCTCAGTTCATTCTTCGTTCTTATAGTCTTTCATCTTGTTAAAATATCAACCTGGTAATCACACCAACCCCACTGTACAACACAGTAGATTGCCAATCCAGTAACCATGGTAACCCCAGTCTAGAACACAATATGTGACATATTGAGAACCCAGTAGTAATGGCCCACCTAGAACCCTTGGGCCAATTCTGACTATATTCATGGTGCAAATCTCATAATCATACTGAAAATAACACCAACAGTATGAGCTCCTATTTTTATTTCCTGATGAGACTGGCCATCACAGACAGGCAAACATATGCAGATTGTTTTATTACATAGATTTCCATTTTCTGAACAATATACTGCACCGTACACCAGACATGTAGCAACGATAACTCATGCCGATTTCCAGATACAATAAGTTTGATATGGGCAAATGTCTGAAAAAAAAATGGGTGGTTCTGTCCAATATTTGTTGCAGATATTCTAGATTCATTCATTCATTTACTATGCATTCTGTCAATCCATACAAGGACAACCAAACTATAAGATATAGAGCTAGTCATAATACAGATGTAATATAGACATAAAATAATTATATCAAAGCACAGTCCCAATTCCCTCATATGTACTTAGCATATTACGCCGTAAGTCTCAATTGAATGCACACAAGAGAAATACAATATCCTTAAATCTTCTCCTGACAATAGCGATGTAACAGTTTTAATAGCAAAGCATGCTGCATTCAGTTTACTTATTATCATTCAAAACACCACAATTCATTGATTCTCACATGGCCTAGCGGACCGATGCTGAAAGTATAACTAGTCAACAATCACATACAACATATATGACAACACATATGTACAGTCATAAGTGATTTGAATTAAACAGTAATTAAACAACAATACAACAATTTATAATATTGTTCAAATGTAATAATAAGAACCAAGATCCTTATTTCCAGCTATAATACTCCTCCAATGTGTAAAAAGAGTTTGTAAGAAGAAATCTCTTTAAGGCCGCTTTAAATTTAGAGATATCATATGATAGTTGTTTAAGGGTTGGTGGAAGATGGTTATAGATTTTGATACCAGAATACCACTCTCCTTTCTGAAATACTGACAAATTTGCTGCGGGAATATGTAAATCATGATGAGATCTTGTATTAAATCTATGAACATCCGAGTTCATTTTGAAAAAGTCTTTATTCTCAACAACAAACAAGAGTAGAGAAAATATGTTTTGGGACTGAAGAGGGAGAATATATAATTTTTTAAATAAATCTCGACAAGAGTCCTTGTTATCTGAGTTCGTAATAATCCTTATTATTCTTTTTTGGATTTTAAATATGATTTTACTATGAGTTGATAAACCCCAGAATACAATACCATATGCTATGATTGAATGGACTGTTGAGAAATAAATCGACTTGAAAGACAACAACGGTTTCAAAGATCTGATTACATACGATGCTTTGATTAGTTTAGGTTTCATTTGAATTTCATTCGAAATCTATGAATAGTAGAAAATTTACAGACAACTGCCCAATTTGGGTTTACCACTGATGTTGTTGATACATTTCCTAATATGTGATGTCTATCTGTACAGTTTAATATGGATATCTAGAATGGGCAATATAAAAAAACTGTTCTTTTCTTACTTATTAATTTTTAATAAAGGTGAATTGTACAACAGAAAATGGGTTTTATTCATATATATTTTAAGTTATATTAATATTGTCTCTGCACACTGTATAAAAAATAAGTGTCCGTATGTCAACAAAAAATGCGCTCATAAGAATCTCCCTGTAAATTGTGTGATAAGCAAAATGTGTGAGCATAGTGTATAATACAATAAGTTTTTGCAAGTTGACTGCCTTTTGTGTTTGCTGGAATAGTCATCATGTTTTAGTACTCAGAATGATTTCATACCTTTCCTACATGTCTAGAAACTTTACTAGGGGCATTCATTACAATTCCACTTTGTCACGCTTATTCATTGATTTCATAGTCTGTCTTATGAAAGGTCCAAAGCGAGCTCTCCACATAGTGCGATCTAGAGCTTCTTCATTCAAATGAGAGTATCCTCTCCTTTCCTTAAGGTCATCCAGTAGCTTCCTATGTATTCTTCCTCATCTTCCTGTCACTTCTATCCCCCTTTTTATCTTTCCTTCAATTACATGTTGTAGAAGGCAGTTTCTATGCAAAATGTCACCGATCCAGTTAGCCTTCTCTTTACTTATTTCATGTAGGATATTCCTCTACTCCTTGACTCTAACTAATACTTCTTCATTTCTCACATGATCGGTCCAACTGATCTTCTCCATCCTTCTCCAGCACCACATTTCAAAACTTTCCAGGTGTTCCTGATCTACTACCCAAAGCATTCAAGTTCCAGCATCATATAAAGCTATGCTCCAAATGTAGCATTTTACTAGGTTCTTCCTCAATTTTAAGTCCAATGTGCTAGTAAAAAGATCCCTCTTCTTGTTGAATGCAGCTTTTGCCATAGCAATTCTAGATTTAATTTCACACATACATCTTCCATCATTTGTTAAAATTCTTCCCAAATATTTAAAAGATTCCACATTCTCAAGTTGTTTTTGGTCTATCACAGTTTTTAGTGGGAATGGCTGTCTTGAAATTCTCATTACTTTTGTTTTTTCCACATTCATTTCCATTCCATAGCAGCTCCAATTTAAATTAGTTTATCAGTCATGTCCTGTAGCATATTTCTTCCTTAGCCAGTAACACAAAGTCATCTGCATATTTCATAGTGTGAATGATTTGCCCTCCTATATGCAAGGTTCATTCAGATATTATTCTCAGCATCCCAATTGCACACCTAGTTCCTTTTCCTCTTCTAAATCTATACTGATCTTCTCCGAGTACATCCTCAAATTTCCTTTCAATCCTTCTTCTAAGTATCTTTGTCACACTTATAACATGGCAAAAAAAGATAACACACATCCTCAATTAGCATAAGAAAACTTATATATTTAAACTACATTATAAAGTTGCAATCATAGACAAGGTTGCATGTGCATGTATGAAAAAGAACAGGTGAGTCAAGTTAGGCAAGTAAAAAGCACATGGATGCAAAAGTAGCCAACTCTTCAACTTCACTTCTTATTGCAGGCCATTTCACCTGGAGCTGAAATGTTACTTTCACTGTGAAAGTATAATGACTTCAAGTGGCTGCTTCCAGTTAACTTTCTCAATGTAAATTAGCCCTTTATACTTACATAGTCCTCTAGCACTCACCTCCAACTTGTAGTCCACATGAATGATACTGCATTGTGGAAGTGCTGAAGATGGAAGTGGAGGGACCGTCATTCTTGGAGCCCAGGTTTTGGAATTATTTTCTCCCACTGATCCCTCAAGTGCTATCTGGGCAACAACTACAGAATGCTGTTTGGTTGCTCCTTTTGCATGGTAAGTAACAATCTGTTAAATGCAAATGTTATAACTTTATCTAAAATAACAATGTACAAGTACCAAAATTATAGAGTATTAATTACATATAATATAATATAACTGGTGCTTGTTATGTAATACGACCCTTACAATTGCAACTGGCTCACATATGACTTCACTGTATTACTTATGCATGACTGTTGCCATGTCAAATCCAGAATTCATTTGAAACATGAACGTTATCTAAATAATACATAAAAATCCAGTTCTGACAGCACAGTAAGCACACAGTTACCCTGACTGAGGTTTTTCCGTGATTTTTCCTCAGTTGTAAGGCAAATGCCAGGGTATATGATGCAAAGTCGGGACATGACCCACACTCCCCTCCCCCAGGTGCGGCAGCTTCACCTAAGCGCCTTACAAACGTTGCATACCTCCACTTTGCGATTGAGGCAGTCTGGGCTCAGAACCCAAACAGCCAACAAATCAAAGTTTGTCCCTCCCATACTTAGTCCAGGGCAACCGAGGCCCTAGTCCTTGGCATGATCAGTCAAGGCACTCAGCCTGACTTCAAAATCGTTCGCATAAGCATATTCCCTTGTTAGAGTTTAGGTGTCTGTTACAGAGTCCAGCGATGTGGTCAAACACAGGAATGGCTAACAGACAGGGGGACACCGACTTGCCTTTCACGCAAGTCTCCGCTCCCAGTTAACACTTTGGCTTGGCTTGGCTTAGCTTGGCACAGTAAGCATACAACCTCCATTACATACAGGCATTGGTAAATGTTGTGTGAGGGAATAAAACTGTTTATTTTGGGAATCATATGAAACACAGGAATGCACTGTACAGTTAAAACACACAGTAATGTATTGTTAAAACTGTATATCCATTGTATGTCACGAGATACTCTGGGTGAATATTTTAACTTCTATTCAGTGCCTCAATCTGTGCAGTGTTCTGTTTGTAACCTACACATATCACCATAAGAAATGCTGTCTCAGTATACCACAAAAAGTCAGTACTAACTTTTTTCTCCATTTCTCTAGTTATTAGGCACAAATAATCCTACTGCCAGCACCTTTATCTCCGTAACAGCGGGTATTCGATATGAACTACTGAAATAATTCACACCACAAGAAATAAACTGGAGTCAAAAACATACACAAATAAATAAATAAATAATCAAAGTAAATAAATAAATAAATGTCCTAAACTTTATCTCCATAACAGCGGGTATTCGATATGAACTACTGAAATAATTCACACCACAAGAAATAAACTGGAGTCAACAACATACACAAATAAATAAATAAATAATCAAAGTAAATAAATAAATAAATGTCCTAA
>Ga0131853_10017899_pt1 | contig 12902 bp, 11 predicted proteins | sample TergutLab28metaG_FD_92764 | JGI IMG/M metagenome (GOLD analysis project Ga0131853, IMG submission 92764) | Labiotermes labralis P1 segment gut microbial communities from Petit-Saut dam, French Guiana - Lab288 P1 (version 2) (version 2) | ecosystem: Host-associated > Arthropoda: Insects >...
GTACATGTTATTTATTGTGACAATGGTACGTGTACATGTTATTTATTGTGACAATGGTACGTGTACATGTTATTTATTGTGACAATGGTACGTGTACATGTTATTTATTGTGACAATGGTACGCGAGACAAATTTTGAAAGTCACTGCCTTAATACACGTGCACTATGTGGGAAAGCGTTGTACACTATATAGTACTCCGTAGGAAGTTGTATACTCTGGTATTTTTCACAGACATCTCGTGCCATAAAACTAGTACCAACATCATATCCTACGCCACCCATTTCCTTGTTCCTTACCCCACTACGTCACCCGGCAAGATTCATTTTACCACAACTAGACTGTAGATTGGCGGGGTCTTAGACAACGAACTTTGTGAAAAATGTACACTTCGGAAGGAAGTCAGAGGAAATTTCACATGAAGTGCATTATAGTTTGTATTTTTCCATTCACATATTATTAAAGTGAATTTCGCTATAGCTGACATGCGCGCTAAATGCCTAGCCCAGCGTTTACTCCTTTGAGTATACGCTGGGCTAGGCATCTAGTGCGCATGTCAGCTACAACGAAATTCACGGAAGATATTACTCGACAGTTATGAGAGAAATAGACTTGTTAGGCACGCAAGTCCTTGGCATAGAAATGGAATTATGTTAACACGGGTATGATGTACGGGCGTGGACTGGACTCACGTAGTCCAGGGTAGGGACCAGGGCCGGAGACTGGCCAGCCGGGCAGCTGCTCGGTGCGCCATCCTATACGTGGCGCTAAGACGTGACTGGGAAAATCATACATACGGTGCTAGTAAACCCAGGTTTACATACGCGAAAGAATTTCTATAGAAATTATCAACCTTTGATAGCACGCCCTCAGAAAGATTCGCCAGCCCTGTCCTTGGCCGAGAAAAATTAAAGAATATCTTTTTTTTAGGAGCGTCAAATTTTAAGCCTATCCGGGGCGCCAAATTTAGTGCTCCTTCGCGGCATCCACATGTCTGGGGCTGGCCCTGATCGGGACTAGGGGTGGACCGTTGTGGACACAGTTATGAATTTTATCTTGTTTGAGTTACAGACCCTGAAGATGACTCTTTGAGGATAGAAACATGTTGGAGTTCCATATAGTGTTAATAAGGTGGTGATTTAATAATATTTGAGTGCATTCGTGGGTGTTTTTTTGATATTGCCATAATAAACTTTCGGTATTCTTAAACATCTTGTCAAATTTAGCGTCTGTTAGCTTCCTAAGGGGATCCTGCACGGAGTTTGGTGATGATACTGAGGGAATGAACACGATCTGTTATGGAACGTTGTTGTGAGAGCGTATGTTAGCTGTTTGTTTTGTCACTGTAGAGCACCGACCATAACAGAAGAATGCGTTAATGTGGCAGCAGCAAGAACTTGAGCGGTAATTATCGGCAAGGGAAAACGATAAGAAGCAGCACGTCCTGTTGCCGCGTGTAGAAAGTGACTTTCTTCTTGTATTTGCGTTAGGCCGAGCTGCGCGCTGACCCGTGCAGACAATTTGCCGTACGTAACAGAGCGGTAATGCGTCATCCCGTTATTGTTCACGTGTGAGATAATTTCACTGGGGTTTCTGCGTAAGGCAATACGCATTGCAGTTGGAAGTAGTAAGTATTAAAATAATAGAAAATACAACGGTACCTGGATTATGGTCTTCTGGTAGCATGGCAGGTGGTTGGCAACATTACGACGAACTTGTTCCCTGCATCGTCACGGGTGCGACCTGACAATGGAGGCAGCCAGTAAGTTCTTCCGAAATGTCTGTGCTCGTTTACCACACTAGAGGGTATCACATCCCACAAGACCGTGATTTGGGTTCTTATCAGCTGATGAACCTCAAGTCTTACACAATTTAACACGTTCTGCAACGTCGTATCTGCCCACGAGGGGGGAACATTCATTGTGAGTGTAAGTTGTGAGGTGGAGTGGGCGTTTAGCTCCACTCATTTTTGAACTTGGCACTAGATGCAGAGGCGAGTTTACGCCCTGGACACTAGCCCCTGGAAGAGCACTCTTTGTCCTTTGAATGAGGGGCTGGTTGGGCCTCACTGCCTGTGTGTGCGCTTTGGAAAATAAAACATCTCTTACTCCTACCGGAAATAGAACCATGATTCCACGGTTGGCCTAGTCAACAGTAGCGACTGCGGTATACAGTCTCGTCGATTGTGGGTGTTTGAATACAAAGTGATGATGGGAATGTATGGACCGGAGAGAGAGAATGAAACTGGAAGATGTTAATCATTGTGGAGTGGGGAACATCGTGATTTATACACACCAGATACTTTGAGGTTATCAAGTCAGGGTGGGTGAGATGGAAATATTTGTGTGGGAAAATCAGACACAATTTTATTCGGAAACCCTGAGCGAAAGGCACCATATGGGAGACATGGCAGTAGACGCGAGAATTAAATTGTAATATATCTGAGGGGAGGGGGATAGGTTGTGAGTTGGATTCAGCTGGCTGAGAGCAGGATTGTGCAGCGGTCTTTTGTGAATAAGGTGATGAACCGTCAGGTTCCATACAAAACTTTGTCATCTGAGCTACTATCAGTTTCTCGGGAATTCTTCTTCAACCAATTAGTACACCTTGTAACTCCAGATAGCCCTATACAGTGGACTTTGAAATCTAAACTTTCTCCGAATCTCCATTATTAGCTTACATAAGTCACACATCGTTCCATCTTATAATTAACATTTACAAGGTAACTGCGATCCTTATCGAGTTTTGGAAGATGAATGCCGAGTCTAGTAGCTGCAGTCTCAGCGCATGGGTTACGTCTGAAGCTGCGAACGTTAGGACACATGTCTCTGTCCCCAAGGGAGCAGTTGATACTGCATTTAGCGAATCGTAGCAGAAGTCGCCTGAAGGGCCGACGTGTCGCCGTAGGACCTGGCTCCAGTCCCTGGCCAGTCCATTTGGAATTCGCGGTGGACGGAGTGTCACAGTGACAGGGTTTTCAACGAGTGCTTCCTTTCTTCCATGTCGGTACCATTACACCAATGCTCCGTACTAATTCATATATCTGTCAGCGATGCTGTGTAATTTTAGCATTCGACAGCGTCGTTTAAAAAACACCCTTAAAAATTCACTGAACATAAAACTGATAGCAGTTGGCCCATGTAGCCGTGGCTTCAGACGTCGAATTGCCAAGAATTCGTACGAGTTTGCGCAGGTGTTGTCTAAACGTGTGATATTCAAGTTCAGCTTGAACTAAACTAGGTGCGTTGCGCCATCGGGCTCCTCTATGTCTAAACGTCTTTAGTGCACAGGTCTTTGAAAGTGTGCAGTTGTGGGTTAAGTAATGCCAGCGTATCGCTTTCGTTTCAGTTCCGTGCAGGTGAAGGCAGATTTCTAATGGGAAGTTTTCCATGGGAATGAAAATACATAACAGAATTCGCAGCTCAGATAAAGTTTCGCTGCGCGTCGTAGTGTACCGGTTAACACTCCGTGTTCAATGTAGAAACGGATTAGATTTTTGGCCGGGTACGGGCCGCGCAGCGGTGACACCTTATACTGACCAGTGTCACTTTCCAGCGCTTCCTGAAGGGCTCGAAGCACGTACAGTTTTACCGTCAGCCTCAACTGCACAGTCCATAGTTGCGAGTTTTTCGGTTTCCCAGTCGGTGCGGTTCAGATGTTTATTGGCAATTGACAGCGCGTCACTGGGTGACCAGTGCCCGACGTTTCTAGACAACGTCGTGGTCTCATCTTAAATGGTCGAAATTTCCGTGTAGATGAGACCACGATGTTGTCTAGAAACGTCGGGCACCAAACACCCGGTAACGCAGCGTCACATCCCAGAAGAACTTAGACTGCACTGGATATTTATTACTTCTCTGGTGAACATCGTATCGCAAAATGAAACGAGCTAAAGCTAAAGTTGTCCCTGTGCTGGATTAAGCAGCATGCCATGAAGGTGTGTTGGGGGCGATAATCCCTGGTACCCACTGAATGAGGGCCGGTATAGCACAGTCGGTGTAGCGACTGTCTACGGCCTGGAGGGTCCGGGGAATTCCAGTGGGGGCGAGATTGTCTGTGACCGTCCAGACTGACCCCGACGTCCACCAAGCCACCTGTACATTGGGTACCGAATCTTTCCTGGGATAAAGGGGCCGGAGCATGCTGCTTACCACCCACCTCCTAGCGCTGATGTTGCGATTGGGTTGGAGTAATGCCTCCGCCTCCCCTCTGTGGCTCAATAGACGTGTCATGGGGCAACCTTTACCTTTACACGCTGAATAGGAGGCTGGGTGGGCCCCTGAGTCGGCTTGGACGTTTCGGATAAGAGAAAATTTCTCTCTCCTGTCGAGAATCAAATCCCGATTTCTCGGTCGTCCGTCCCGTAGCCCATTGATTGTACTGAGTGAGCTGTGAAGCGAAACAGCTAAGGGTGTTGTTAAAGTTAGGTTTCGTTTTCGGATGTATTTGCTGCGTTTTTACATCGAGCGGTCAGCGGAGAAATGCGAGAATTGATGATCTCACATTGATTCTGATGACGATGTCCGCCATCTGGGGTATGAAGTCGTGTGGGTTAGCATATAACAATATCTCAGAAGACGCACATCATCGATCTTCAGCAGACGCGGTTTCCCTCGGACCACAAATCCTTGTGCGTGAGACCTTGGTGGTTGGCAGGGCGGCTGAACTTCTACCTTGAAGTTCTCAAAATGAGCCCTCCTAATAGGCGCAGCTTACAGTCTTTAACTGATCCGGAAAATATGTCAAATGGCAGCATGATTAGACAGTAATAAATTGGGAAGGATGTGGAAGGTAAGCGATGTAACCGTCTGTTTGACTTGCTGGACTTCGGTTACAACTATCTGTAGCTCGTCGTATGCACGGATCCCTCTCAAGGAATATACAGGAAGAATTAGAAGCCGCTTTGCTCTTTCAGTACTCTTCATTCACTGAGGTTCCAACACCAACAACTCTTGGTTGCTCGTTGTTCATCTAGCATTCACAACCGCGAACAGCGTACATCTGACCACAACTGACTACCCCCTAAGCCTTAGTGATACCCATACCACCAGTGAACACTTGCCCGCAGCTGACGCCGCAAACAGATAATCAGTTCATATGTGGGAGGGGGAACTCAGCAGTCTCATCCATATAGCCTGGCAAGTGCACATCAAACAAACTTTACCTCTTCCCTTTTAATATATAAACTAGCCAATGCTCGACGACCAATTTATCTTCTCACCATCTTGGTTGCCTAGTCCGAGATTTTAAGTACGGACTCTGGCCGGTTACATCGGTCCTCGCATTTCCCCGGAGAGGCTGAGGACGACAACACTCCTGGTCTGGTTTGTTATTTGATCCCAGGACCGCACAGATTCTAAGGAGCGCTGAATACCCGATTTTGTCTACGTCGCGTAGGTTTATACAAATAGTGCATAATGTGTAATGTGATAGTTTTGTGGCTCTGCACAGCGTTTGTTTAATACATGTGCTACTGGACGCCCTTGTAAACTTTAGAGTAGAAGAATAACAATAAACTGACCGACATTGTTCGGGTATTGTGTTTATGTGGATTAGATTGTTATTGATTAACTGTCACTACGGGATGACGTTGCCCAAAAACACCCCATCACTGCAGTCAAAATCAGTCTGTTAATGCTGTGTGTGTAAAACGCGGAATTTGTAATATGCAGTCCGGTGGGGGGCCTGAAAGGGAATCTGTTGTTTTATGACTTGCACGTAGTAACAGCATTGGTTCTGAAGAATCAGGTGGTAGGTGTTAGAACGACAGTGAATGATATCAGCATGTCCTTGTTCTACGGAAATTAACTATTCAGTGACTCGGTGTGAACTGTAACGTTTCGTGGCGTCGAATGAGGTACATTAGAATGATTATAATAGCGAAGGTAGAATGGAAGAGGAAGTGTTATTAGTTGTTTTAAACATAGTATTGTAGTGTTCACTGGTAGGGACGGTCTCGACGAAAAGTCAAGGTTTCTTCACGTAAATATTTGGGCGCATTACTGCGTCAGGTTTATGTCATGACCATCACAAGATATGTTCGCTGCGGGCCCCACCCGAGTTGTGTGGGCTGTGCCCTCCTAACATGGTCACCCAGCGAGAAGACTGCCCACGTGAACTCCACTGAGAAAGAATACAACCTGCATTAGCGGTGCCAACCTTGATTTATTAGAAATCACGATTTTTCTTAATAATAATAATAATAATTATTATTATTATTATTATTATTATAGCGTATAAATAAAGCACCACTTAAATTAAAAACATGCAGCCAAGCTTGGAGGTTGGCGTCGTAAGTTTTTAACTACTTGGATGTCCTTATTTAGAAAGGAAGATCCGTAAGAATGTATGTTGTGGAAGGAATAACAACCAGTAAATGCTATTCCACTCAAACAACAACGTTCCAGCGTAATTTCCTTTTGATTGTTAACAACGATCTGCGAGATTTCAGACTTCCGCCGCGAGGTAGATGAGACCTGCGCAACGTCGGGACCGATAGGTTGTCCCGAAACGTCGGTGGAACCAATAGGTTGTCCCGAAATATCGGTAAGGGATTACCTCTACTCGCTGCGTAATAGCCCAAAGGGGCGCAGTTCTCTTAACCACGATTTCTGTAGCCTAGTTTCGTTAAACCAGGGGGTCAACTGGTTTTAAATAGTGTGTCAAAAATTCGCGTGTATGTGTTTGGGCGTGTTGGCGAAGTTGCGAAAAGCAACCCTTAGATTGGTAAGGTCTGTGTGTCCATGCACACTTTTACGATGTCGAGAAATTCAAACAAAAATATTAGGCACTTATATAAAGTACCTGACCTACTCAAAAATATAAGTCGCGGAATTCTTTTGAGTTGAGAAACGTTTCAGATAAAAGTTGTAGAGAGTGTAAAACAAACACATTGCATATTTAACATATTATGTTCTGGAAATCATGCCGTTCTGCCAGGTAATTACAAGAAATATGGCAGAACGAGACAATATATATGATCCATCACAATATGGCGCAAGAAAGATGCAGTTTCCTTGCCGGGTTGTTAAGCCAAGAATAAAGACTTGCAGTTGCAGTATTTATCACTTAGTGCTTCTTACTTGATTAATTCCGTCTGCTCTGGTAAAATAAACTTTTGCGCCCAGAAATTGAGAAGTGACAAATTACGCAGTGACCTGGCCGTCATTACGATTCGTTAGGCCATGCGCTAGGGCAGTCTTCTTTATCAGTGCATTGTTTAGAAATAAATGGTGAAGTGTGTGGACTAGCTGGAACGTGTTTGAACAAGACAGGCACTGCACGTGTAACGTAACATTGAGACACGTGTGTGCAACCATTGTTGTAGTGGGAAAGCAATAAGTATTACATATTGTGTGGGTGTGCGTGCGTGCGTTTGTGTGTGTGTGCGGGGGGGGCCTTAGTTATCAAGCATGCAATGCGCATGCGAGACGTCATCTGTGGCCTGTCCGGCTATACAGTTTTTTTCCACATTATCTCCTAAACGACACGATTTAAAAAAATATATATTGAACATGCGTTGTGTGTTTTGATTTTATCTACAACATTTTTTTCCTGAAAAATTTCTCATTCTAAGAAGAATTGAGCAAGATATGATCAAAAATATATATCGGTCTTCATGTAAAGTACCGGTTATTCTTGTCAGATTTTAATGAAACTGGAATTTTATCGACAGATTTTCGAAAAATACTCATATATCAAATTTCGCGGAAATCTGTTCGGCGAGAGTCGAGTTGTTGCATTCGGAGGGACGGACAGACGTACAGACATAACGACATTTTGCTGACTCCCTAAAAACCGGTACGTACAGTTTGCATGTTTCTCATTCTTGTCAATTGAAATCCTGAGCGAAAATCGTATGGGTTTACATAAGCCCATACGATGGCCTTTGATAAGTGCGTGTAAAGTCACTGATCACTTCGATGGAAAGAGGATTATTATTTTTTATTGGACTTTGGGGATCTTGGACAACCACACTGCAGTGCCCTTACGCTGTCCTTTAGGGGGCTTAGAAAGTAACGCCATGAACATGCGAAGTAAAGCTACGTAGGTATTACGAAGTGACAAGGTGGTGTCGACACCTAATTTGTGGGCCGTACAGGTAGTGGAGGGCTCACTGTTGTACTGCATAATTGGATCCAGATCGCAGGGCTTCAATCCACCGTGTCTGTGAGACGTGTGGTTTTTCTGAGCACATGCTTCTGTTTTGCCCCCTCGGTATCATTCCTCCGATGCTCAATGCACATATTTCATTCGTCTACCCTTTTTTTTTCTGTGATGCTGCGGCCCAACGCTGGCCTTGGCCTCCACCTTCTTTTAGGTTTCTAGATCACACAAAAAGACTCATCACAGCCGGTATGACTCCTCTGGACGAGTGATCAGCTCGTAGCAGAGACCTCTACCTGACAACACACGACAGTCACAAGGGGCAGACATACTTCCCCCAGTCGGAGTTCGAAATCCCAATCCCAGCAAGCGAGCGGCCACAGACCCACATCGGGATCGGCCCTCAGCTGCCACTGGCGCTGTATAATTTAAACAGTTGATAGCGACATTAAATATAGCACTTCTTTTTTATTCGGGCAATTCCCCTGCTGTGTAATTAAGGAAAGTTTAACATGGTTTATTATTGTTTACACAGGATTTGATAATTACCGAAATAAATAGCACAGTGTTTTCCAGTACCCGGAAAGTACAAACAAAATAATTATTCTGCATCCCTTGCTTTTATAACACTTGGTTTCTAAATGTTGGTCATTATCTACGTCACATTCGTGGTTTAGGTCAGCTGTAAGCAAAATGCGACCCTTCGGTCAGCGGTCTAATTTCAGAAACACGAAACAAAAAGATAAGAAAATGGACGAAAAATTACTTTATTGGGATTCGCACAAGTTTATTTAGTTACACGTTGTCTTACCGACAGCACAACACACCTTTCATACTTCTCATACCAAAACATAAATAGAATATCCACCTCTCGTCAAATTAACGATCGCGCTGTTTGGCTTCGTTGCTTGTAGGTTCAGGAGCCGGAAAGTAAAGTGCTGGGTAAATGTCAGTGCCTGACAACACGGCTTGTGTCTCGAAGTGTTTCTCTCTTAGAAGTCTCTGCCTCCTTCATTCGAATTGTTTTCTCCATCACAATCTGCGACATTCACATTTTTGTACGTTTAATTCCGTTGTACAACAGGCTGTTAGTTGTAATTATTTCGTCAGTCTTAGCCAAACAGACGAGTGTGATGTGCTTATAGTATGCATTGTGCTTTAAATTCGTTTCGACATTTTGTGCTGCAGCACTATCAAACTCCGGCTATAATATGTGACATAAAGGGGCCGCTGTTGTTCACGTAGGGCCGGCTGGTAAAGGAACCCTCGCCATTGGTGGCATCAGTGCTCATGTGGCAATAAAGTGACGCGTCTCTCAGCGGATACCATTTCGTCACGTTTCTTGAATGTCAGGGCAATTATAGTGGGTGAGATGTCTGTGCTAGGTGTCCAATAATTGTACACTATTCACCATACTCTTATGGCAGATTCAGAACAAGTAAAGACTTTGGTGGTCTCGCCATGTGTGTGTTCGGCGACTAAAGTCTATCTCCTCCTGCCTGAGACATTTTTCATGTTCCTTTATCTGACTCAAGTGGGTAATTTTTCAGGACCGAAGCTTTGGAAAATGTTACGCATGGATTACATTAAATCGCGGGACAGAAAATTTATGTTTCTGTTGCATTTGAACTAAACACATGACGAATGGAACTTTGTGTAGCCGCATGATGTCGGCGCAGCTCAGTAGAGATGAATAGACCTTGACGACAGGCTGTCCGATTTTTTGCAACGAAATTTAACATTTGATGATTTTTTAAATTGATAATACCAATAAATGGACAAGTATAAAAACACACACCTCCACACACAGTCCACTAATGCTCCACATGTTTCGATCTTCTTGAGATCATCATCAGGGAGCCTTACATCAAATAAGCATATTTATAAAACACAGAGGAATTATAAAATTTATTAAAATTTTGGCCCTTTTATTGTGGATATAATAATTTGATATTTGATGTTTGATAACCCATCTGTGTTTTGTGTATGCTTGTTTGATGTAAGAATCCCTGAAGATGATCTGAAGAAGATCGAAACATGTCGAAGTATTAGCGGGTTGTATGTGAAATTGTATATTTAATGCTTGTACATTTGTTGGCATTATCTATCAGTGTTCATTATTGCACATATGAATAGCATTACCACATTTTATGAACTCAGGCCCTCAACCACGCACGGAGAGTCATGTTTAGCTGAAGATCTTGACGCTGCAGTTTGTAGTGGGACGACAGCAACAGGAGGCCCTTCCGAAGGCAGTCGGGTTACTACATCTGAGCTGCCAGGTTCAGCATTCCTGCAGGCTGGAACACACCACACGATGACTGCTGCAGAAATACCGCACAAGATAGTGTCCCACAGTGCAGAAGTGTAGCGACGGGGCGGGGCGATCCGGGGTTCAATTCCCGGCGGGCACGAGGTTTTTTCTCATCCAAATCGTTCAGCCCGGCTCTGGGGTCCACCCAGCCTCCTTTTCAGTGGGCACCGGGGACAGAGCGGCAGAGGAAGGAACTTAACCACTCACTTCCATCCAGAGCCGAGGTTAAGAGTGGGTGGAGCTGTACCTCGTCTCCCCTTAAATGTCTTTATGGAGTGGATAAGGACAAGTGTATCTTTACTTCGTCATCGACTCTTACAACTCATAGGTATCCATCCTGTAGTACAACGCCAAGTACCTTTTCCTGTTCAGTTAGAATCCCGAGACCATTGTTGTGGTTCCAGGCATATTATTAGGACTAAAAAATCCATGACGTTTGATACCGCAGGTAAAGAAGACTTTAGGAACTTTATTCGTGTTATAGCCCTTCCGTTATATTGTACGAGAGGGGCTAGGGTTAGATGTGAGACTGGTCTATCTGCCATGTGTGTTTCGCTTCCTCGTTATGAGGAGGGCTGATGTTAGACGTCATGCTAGTCTCTCTTTGTTACAAAAATGCACCTTTGCAGCCAAAGCAGGATCGATGGTGTCATAACAGGAAAGATCCTGATTCTGTGACCAGTAGCAGCCACGTTTTTCGTCAGTAAACTTCGATGAAATCTGAACTGAACTATCTACGTTCTAACCCTACCTGTTGCCACGGTCACACGTTGCGTTCGTCGCTCAACGTGACAGCCCACGGGAATTGCCCCTGCAGTCTGAGTCATACTCCATGATGGATGTCCTTAGATGTGCCGTGTGAATATGTGAATCCGGGGCTGAAACAAGCACAGTTAGTACGTACTGCTTGCGATTCGTCCGTGGATCGAAGCCAGGCATTGGGCGCACTCATTCTTAACCTTGGCGCCAGGTGATGCGTCGTCATGTTGACGCCTTCGTAGCTTAAACCACCGAAAAAACGAGCGCAATGCGCATTGAGTAGAAGGCTGGATGAACCATTCGGGACACTTTGCAGAGGAGAAGAATGTTTTGCCCTGTCTTGGAATTGAACCACGATCCTACGGTTGCCCAGCCTGTAGTTTATTAGCATTATCGACTACGCTGTCTGAGCTTGGCAGGCGTGCATTGCGAATCGTAGAAGGAGAACAGCATGTCACCGCCGAGGCTTGCGTGATTTGCCTCAGTCAGTTTTTAGCTCATTGCCAGCAGCATGGCAGCAACCAAAGGTCACATTCAAGTTGTTGACACTGCTGTTTCATATGCGGAAGGTTTCTTGCGGTTTCCTTAATTACTTTAGGCAAATGTTGGGACAGTTTTTTTTAACAATTAGCTCACGACGACTTCCTCCACTTCCTTTTCTACTGGTCATTCTTTATGTGAAACATCTCCATTGGTGTAACAATCACAATATATGTCAATATTTTCAATCACATACAACACACACTTTGCAAACAATTTTATTAGATGCAGCTAGTTTCGACCCTAGCCTTGGGTCATCATTAGGCCATGATACAAGAATGTGAACACATACAGACACTAAATACCATACGCTGGAGATACCCCACATTTACATTGAAGATACGTTTAAAATGTATGTAAAGTATGCAAAGGTACAGTTAATTACAAAAAAGGCCTAAGGACATTTACAAATAACAATATTTTGTACTTGACAACTGTGACAACTGTCAGCTTCAACAACTAGTATTAAAATACACATCAGATCCATTGATTGCTGTATAAATCCAATTACTTTCCACAGTACATTGAACCTGATTCTAATACTTTTGGAATGTCTATGAGGACTAAATGAAATTGCATCCTAACTTTTTTAATTGGCAATACATAGGGACACATCAAGAGATACCAGTAGCATGCTACCTACAAGTACTTTTGTTCTTAATTTGTTTGTTAAGAAATATCACAGTTGACATACAACAATACATCACCTCTACATTAGGAAACTCTTGCAATTGATATTCTTAAAACAGTTTTTAGAACAAAATAGTTATTATTTTTAAACATCCTCAGGCCTTTTGTGTAATTAATTTTACATTTGTATACATGTTAAATAACCACTGACAACCCAATTGCAGTTAATAATAATAATTATTATTTTTATTATTATTATTATTATTGTCATTATTATACAATATGTATGTCTCCTGTCACAGGCCTTTTCTTCCTGGTACTTCTCTTGAACCAGCAGTGGTCCCCACCGCTCAGGCTTCAAGCTTCACATTGCAGTACTTTCCGTATTATGTGTGATGTTCCAAGTATAGCTGTCTTTTGTAGTGAATCTACCGAGTGTTTTCCTGGTATAGTTTCCAAATTTTTCTTTAAACTTCTCGTTACTATTCCAGTGGCTCCAATTATTACTGGTACAATCGTACATTTGAGGTTCCACATTCGTTGTATCTCTATACA
>Ga0131853_10017902_pt1 | contig 12901 bp, 6 predicted proteins | sample TergutLab28metaG_FD_92764 | JGI IMG/M metagenome (GOLD analysis project Ga0131853, IMG submission 92764) | Labiotermes labralis P1 segment gut microbial communities from Petit-Saut dam, French Guiana - Lab288 P1 (version 2) (version 2) | ecosystem: Host-associated > Arthropoda: Insects >...
CACCACCACCACTACCACCTCCACCACTACCACTACTACCACTACTACTGTTACTACTACCACTACCACCACCACAACCACTACCACCGCCACTACCGTCACCACCACCACTACTACTACTACTACTACTACCACCACCACCACTACCACCACCACCACTACCACCACTACCACTACCACTACTACCACTACTACTGTTACTACTACCACTACCACCACCACAACCACTACCACCGCCACTACCGTCACCACCACCACTACTACTACTACTGCTGCTGCTGCTGCTGCTGTAGCACTGCTTCCAAAATTTAATGCTATTCGTAACGTTCAAAACTGCTAGCATTGCAGTAAAATGTGACCATTACGATTCTGTTGTTTGAACCGTCACCAATGACGCGTTCATTAAATTGCGTCGTATTATCAGATTATAAATTTTTATCACCCATTAAGTCCGTGCAATAGGACTGTACGCATAATGAGTTCTGCACAGAGCTGCTTGTTTGAATTGTTTTAAGAACATAATTTAAAGTGGGCGGCTGCAAAGTACAAGTTGTATAGGTACATTATTTTATCTGACAACTGTGTCTAGTCACTTCCCGTCGGCTTGCTTAACTTATAAAACGGTTGAAGACTATAGTTGTCCTGAATATGACACTGTGGTGGTCGGTAACTGATTACTGCGCAGCATACTTCATATTCCGGAAGGTTGTAATCTTCATTAAAAACGCTTTGAAACCCACAGGCCACACTCATATTTCCTATTCACTGTCTTCAGCTTGTAAAAAAAAAATTGGGGGGGGGGTGGAGAAGTTACGTGCTTAACGGCAGAAAGTGCAGATACTCTTGCAGAAAAACTCGTTACAGTCGAGTGTGATAGTGTGAGTGCAGTGGAACAATATCAAGAAATGTATGTTAGATACTGTGAGTGATTTGGTTCGGGAAGTCGATAGGAGAGCAAGAAAGCAGTGACTTACACAGGGCGTAATGAGTATAATGGATGAACAAAGTGTAACAGATCGCCATGGGTACGAAACCAGATGCAATGTGTTTGGGGTCTGTATAAAGGCTAAGATATTGGACAGTGGGCTGAGCCGTCGCTCCTACCCACCCACGTAGCTTATAAGTAGCTGTAGGTAGAGAGAAAGAGAGAACTGTATATTTGTTAGCAATCCAATTACATGCACGCGAATAGCGCGCCGAACTTACTTTGTTGAACTTAGAGAGGCAAGGAGGAGGCCAAGTCCCAGCCAGGGCTGTAGAGCCGATGATGATGGTAAGAGGCAAGAGCCAATGAAATCGTAGACAGATGAAATAGCGTCAAAATGTCAGTGGAAAGGGAACGATTTTGCGAGCAGGGAGAGGGAAGGCAGTATTTCTTTGGGTTGAGTGTCGAGGAAGACGTATTGTGAGGTGACAAAACCCGCACTTTTAAGCTAGTGAATGTGTGTTATATGCGTTCATTTAATTGTTAATCTGTTTGTGCTTAAGTGCTGTGTGTTGGTGGGACGATTGGATTCAACGTATGAAATTTAACCGGCACGTTTGAGAATTAACGATGCAGTAAAATGAACCAGCGATACTGCTTTCAGTATATATATATATATATATATATATATATATATATATATATATATATATTATGTATGCCTAAACTGTTGGCGTAATTTAATTTTTCCGAAGCTACACAACTTGCGAGAGAGATGTCTTGGGCTCCCTGAGTGAATTTCATAAAATCTTGAAAGAAATTGTAAAGGTACGGTTACAAAAGGGAGTGGAAGAATGTCAACAACGAACAAGGAAGGAAGAACTACAGAAGTGTGAAGAACGATTTGAAAAAAAAACCATAGGCGAGGTTAAGAAGGAATGTGTTGAGAGCGTATGTGAAGAAATCATGGAATTTCAAAGAACAGGACGTTATGATTTGATGTACATGAAGACAAAAGAACGAGGCGGGTATCAGAACCACGGGATACTGAAAACATTGGCATCGAGGACTCTCGGGGAAATACGTGTGAGGGTTGGTCACAGACACTTACTGAAAATTTGGGAGAATTATATTGCAGAGCTGTACGATCGACCTAATCAACAAGAAAATTTTGAAGTCGTACTTGAAGAAGTATATGTAGAAGAGAAAGGCCCTTACGTCTTGCATAGTGAAGTGGAAAAAGCTGTCAAGGAGATGAGGGATAAGAAAGCCGTAGGAGATAATGATGATGTTGTATGCTTTCTTCTGGGTAATTCCACGGCGTCTGAATTTTATATGCCGACGTTTCGGAACACTGTTCCATCTTCATAGGCAGGTAGGTATGAAGTACTTCATACCTACCTGCCTATGTAGATGTAACAGACAGTGTTCCGAAACGTCGGCATATAAAATTCAGACGCCGGGGAATTACCTAGAAGAAAGCATACAACATTCAGAATACGGAGATAGTTTGAAATCAAGAATGATGATGTGCCCTGGGATGTACTCAAATCATTGGGAGCCGCTCGTCTCAAACTAACAATTGTTGCTGTGATTACCTTCGACAAGAAACCAAAACCTTCAAAACACTGCGATCATCTCACAATCCGCCACATCACACGAACAACAAAGATTGGTAACGAAGGTTGAAAAGAAAATTGAGGACATACTTGGAGAAGATCAGTTTGAATTTGGAAAAGGAAAAGGAAACGGATGCAGTTGGGATCCTGAGAATATCAGAAAGACGTTTGGACGTTGATGAAGAACTGTATACCTGCTTCATAGACTGGCGGAAGGCATTTGACCTGTTAACCGGACCAAATTAATGCAGATCCTAAAGGAAACTTGTATCGTCTGGCTCGAAAGAAGACTGAGCAGCAAACTGTAGGATCAGTGTCAAAGTACGACTGGACCATGGGAGCCAAGAGGTATGAAGGTTTGAAGAAGAATTAGAAAAAGGTGCTGTTGACTACAGATTCTGTTCAACTTATGCAGCGAATATCTTACCGAGAAGCTCTTGAAGGGTTTGGGGTCTTCAAAGTAGGAGGACAAATAATTTCCACTGTCAAATGAGCAGATAAACTTGTGCTACTAGCGAAGGAAGAAATTTTGATACAGAGCGTGATTGTTAGACTCTTGAAATTGGAAAAGGGTATGGAACGGAAATGAATGTGGAGCCACCCCCAGTACAGATAATGATAGATCAAAAGCAACTGGAGAATGCGATAGATAATATTTCAACTATTTGGGTAACATGATAACAAATTATTCAATTGAATTGAAATTAAATCCAGGATTGCCATCGCAAAGGCAGCATTCAACAACAACGAGACTATTTTTACCATCAAACTGGACTTAAATTTAAGGAGAAAACTAGTACATTTCTACATTTGGAGCGTAGCTTTGTGTGGTGCTGAAACTGGACACTTCTGAAAATAGATCAGAAATACCTTGAAAGTTTTGAAATGTGGTGCTGGAAAGGGATGGAGAAGATCAGTTGGACCGACCTTGTGAAAAAGAAGAAGCGTTACATAGAGTCAAGGAGGAGAGGAATATCCTACATACAGTAAGAAGAAGAAGAAAGGCTAACTGGATTTGTTGCATCTGGCTTGGGAACTGCCTTCTACGAGACGCTATTGAAGGAAAGATAAAAGGAAGAATAGAAGTGATGGGAATACGAGGAAGAAAACGTAAGCAGCTACTGAGTGACCTTGAAAAAAGGCGAGGATCCTGGAAATTAAACGAGACAGCACTAAATCGCAATTTATCGCTTTGGAAGAGGCTATGGGCCTGTCGTGAGACAGACTACGGAACGAATGATTTTCATTTTTATTGCTGTAATTTTTTTATTTTGCGCGTTGCTTTTGATGAAGGCTTGATTGTTGTTGCTATTCAATGTTCGTAATAGAAGCGTCAAACAGAGGAGACGTTATTAAACTAGCCAGTGTTAGGTGTGTGTAGAGGGGTGTTAGTTTCTATTTATTCCACTACCAACCAGAGTCTGCTACATCGTTTTCCTTACTAATCTGGCTCCTGTAGACTCGAAAACGGAATCCAATAACGTTGTCATCGGCAGAACAATCGTGCAGCTCTCTGCACATGCTCTCTTTGGAAACTCTTTATGTTGTTTGCAGCGATCTGTTGCTGCTTGAAATGATGGGTCGTTCTGCAGAAGCGGTTGGTAGTAGAGTAACGTTACCTTCCAGGGACAAGTTTAGCATTATTGACAAAAATAAAGGAATATCCTTGCATAGACAGACAACAGTTATTACTTCAAATACCTTCCTCTTTTCTCTATTTGTCAACCAAATTTCTCGAATCTAACTGATGGATCACTTCGAATAAATATTGGTCCATTCCCAGCAGTTGGGTCCCATGAATGGACCGCACTATGTCCGTGAATGTGCTGTAAACATAATATAGGAAAATATACGTTTATGCATGCTGTAATGTATTATATTGTGTTGAAATTATTTTCTTTGCTGACGTAACTGCTCTGTGATTTGAATGCAAAAAATACTCGTTGCCTCACGTTTCGAGTCCTCACATGTTCTTGCACAGCACAGCAACCAGCAGCGCTGCCACAGCAGACATTTGCTGTTGTAATGGTTCCTCTCCTTGCACCGCAAATTGACCAAATCTGTGATGGTATATTTTTCCATTGTCACTTTTCCGGTTTTTTTAAAATAAAATGATGTTAAGGCAGTTACGTCAACGTTACACGTAGCTTCTCATAGCATCAACTTTATGTCACAGTTCTTTCAAGCAAACTGAAGTGCTCACTTACTCTGTCCTTACTGGAACTTGCTGCCCAGGACTTCTTTTAGCATGTGGCCGACTCAGACTTGGTTACAGATGTCGTCTCGCGAACCCAAAGTACCATTTCCTCTCTGCCGTATCCGTCTTTATTGGCTGTGTAAGGAAAATGATTTAGTTCACCAGCTTGAAGTGCCAGGCTTCGTAAATCAGTAATGGTCGTAAAAAACATTGCTCCAATTATAAAAGCAGTTAACCAGGTTCCCTTAGGCAATAACGTAATTTTTTTCCACTGCAAAATAATTTTTCCCATCTAAGTGTCTTTTCAGGTATCTCTTCGAAGAGGATAGGCACGTGATGCTGCATTTAAACCAATATCGTCTTTTCTAATGGGTTAAAGAGCTATCTCCATAGTTTTAGGGTCACTCCTGCCGTATTGAACAATTTTGCCATCTTATAGTTGAAGGTGACAGTGGGCTTGCATGGCTAAATTTTCGCTTGAAACTCTTTGCTAGTTGCACATAATGATAGAAGAAGACCTAAACACAGGCCTAGAATAATTAGCATTTAAATAACAGATGGAAAACTTTGTACAATACTGGAAATCTGTAACAAAATGCACGGTTCCATGGTTGCATGGCCCACTGGTCCATGCATGGAGCCCTGTGGTTGTCCATCGATAGCAACTGTGTTTTTTTTTTTTATTTTGGAAGCTTCAGATGTTCCATGGAAACTGGAAACTGAGAAAACTGGTACAGTAAATTATACATTAGCGAACTCACTTTACACCTCTTAAATAGAATAAGACAGTGCTTGCGTTCTGTGATGATGAATAAACGTTGAGGCATAAGCCCAAAATAAGAACAGAAAGGTCGAAAATTGCTGTAGCTAATTTTCTCAGGTGGGCGTTTCACATACGAAACTCAAAAAATTGAACAAGATGACGCGTCAGTGGTTGCTGCTGCCGCAACCCTGAACGCGCATGTGCTATCAAGGGCATTTGGAAGATCGCGGGTGATGTATCAATTGCTACGGTCCACCGATGGCAACCTTACTATATATCGTTTTTTACCAACACCACCTGATATATGTTATGTTAATCTCTTTGTGGGTGACGTTTCAATTAACAGTTCAAGCAACGAACTAAAATCCAGTTAGAAAGTGAGGGAAGGTTTGACTTTGAGGTTATTGTCTATGTCGACAGAACAGTACAGTTCAGGCTGATGCTGTTATGTTATAAAGAGGTACGGGGGATAGGAGAGTCTCTTAGCAGGGAGGTAAGAGGTTCTTGTAAGAAGTATGTTGAAGTGGCATCTCCGTTCTTCGGTATATTGTCCGCAGTTGTAGATCCGTTGATAGCACTGTGAATATTCTATACTATTTTAATTTGAACTTCTATCAGTGTCACCGTTGATGCTACTTTGTGGAGGTTATGTTATGTTATGCTTATCGTGTTGTGGGGCCTTATTGATTGCCGTATGAGCGGTTCAGTTGTTAGAAAAGTTTGATGTACACAGACAAAGCTACACCTGAGATGCTTTTAACATAGCGTAGTTGCGCCCCTTCGGCTACTTTGCACCTGCCACCTTGACGGGCGTTCTTGCTTTGAAGCAGATCATAAACGTGGTGTAAAACGCGCAACAGCAGCCGAATGAAATTTTACTTTTGTGAGTTGCGTGTCTGTTTGAGTGCGAGTGACTTGCGAGAATTTTGCACAAGAACTGTTTACAAAGTGAGGTTTTCGTTTCTAACAGCGGTGTTGCTGATGGTATTTTACGCCTTGTCCATTGGTCGATAGTTAACGATGTTTCGAAGTGACATAGTGCTTTTGCAGGGGTGCTGATAAGTCCTTAGTCCGACCAGGAAGGAAACCAGTTAATGTTTCTGTCATAATGGCGTGAATTTCCTTCGGCGCCTTGCCTTGCTGGGGCGGGCGGGGGGGGGGGGCCTTGATGACGGCTCGCGTCTCGATGTTGTTGAAATCGCGCGCGTCCCTGACATGCTTCAGAGCTTTTTCCTTCCTGGTCGGGCTAAGAACTTACCAGTACTCCGATAGTAGTGCGAGAGGGATTGTCTGTTTTAGGACTGCTTGCGTATTCATCTGTTTCCAGTGTGTGATACCTGTGTGACGCGGTAATTGCTGTTTAAAGAAACCTTCGTTTAGTATATTTCCATGGGAAGAAACGCCTTCCATTTTATTAAAGCCACGAATCGTTTGTTGCTACTTCTGTGACTTGGAAAAACATTTTTTTACTTTTATTTTACTGATGTAGGCTACAGTACATTTACCCAGACCACAAGGAACAAAACTGCTATGTATTTCAATACCACGTCTTGACTTGTCTCAGATTGCTAAAGACCAGGCGCAATTACTCCGCTAGGGCAGTGTTCCATTAATTTCGCAAACTGCTTGCGGAGAGAACCTTCGGTGGGAGTAGGATTCTGTATTAAAGGGAAGGAAATTTGTAGTGCTGCTAGGAGTGTCTCGTAGCTCACCGGGGTAATAACGCCTGAAGAACATTGTGCCACTCTCTGAATTTCGGTGTTTGTTACGTGCCAGGATATCGCAGAAGTCTTATATTAAAGCAAAGCCATTTTCTTGAAATTTGTGAAAGGAACTTGAGTACATAATAGCTTAGGTCCCCGCCTCCAGCATTTCACTTGTACTGTGACATGACGTTTTTGTTAATTAGAGGGCTTGCTGCTGTGTGTTTCAAATTTAAGAAACAAAAATATCTTAAATTTGTCACCCCAGTAATACGGCTGAGCGTGTTGGCTCGTGAGTGTAACAGAGGTGTAGTGCATCAATTGATGTAGCCTTTGAGTGTGGTGTAGTATTTTGTGTGTAGTTACAGCTTTGGTACATAAGAAGGAATTAAGAATAAATATCATCTTAGATAGTTTTATTTACTCGTGGAAAATCCAGATACCGTAAGTTTGAAATTTAACGTAAACGTACTTTGCCTGTTGCTTGTTAACTATCTTGATGGAGCTGTGAGGAACTTGATATTTGGTCAAGACATTCGTCTCGTTATGTGGAATCTGTGAGAAGAGCTTGTCACTGGTACTTTTCTTTAGCCTGAATCTGTTGCTCGCCCACCATCCTGTTTCATCGAGACCCATTTCAGTATTGCCGTCCCGTCATTGTCTAGGCTTTCAAAGCGTATGAATTTCTCTTTTCTCTCATTTTATGTGTAAGACTAAGACCTATTTTGTCAAATGTATGTTGACATTCACAGTTGACAGTGGTTACGATTTTAAGCAGAAGAGGGAAGCCAGTTAACTGAAGTAGAAGATGTGCGCAAATCTGAATTCCGTTGCCCACATTTGCAAGAATTTGTTTGTAGCTTCCTGCCGTTAGGTAGTGTCATGGCTTCGTGTAAATTGTCGGTACAGCAACCGTCATTGTAGAACTTTTTGCATGTTCACATCATGTGAATTCAGTGATATTATGATAGCAGAGCGTCTTTTAAGGCCTGGATGTGTAAGAGTGGATCACAGCGAAATAAATACGTATACACATTTTAACACCGCTTGAATTTTTTCCTGGAATTTCGAGCGGGGTGATAAAATAAGACCCAACTGTGGCTAAACTCCTACCTCCTTCCTTAACTTTCAGAATGTAGAGTGCAGTGTTCTTAATACCAGTAAGTATTGCTTAAACTGATAGTGAGTTCCATTTTCGCGTTCATGCACGTTTAAAGCTGTCACACTTTATTACTTACTGAGTATGAACGAAATGGAGAAGTGAAGTAATGCATTCTAATCGGCCGCAAATGGACAGAATTTCACACGGTTTTATGCAGCACTGAGAACGGCCTTGTCACTCGGTTTAATTAAAATCTTATTTATATTTTATGCTGGTTTTCACGTCGTGTATTTTGAATGCATTGCGGCTGATAAAATTGGTGGTGACGTGTTGAAGCATCGGGTAACAGAAAAGTTTTTTACTGAATCACCAGAACTACCCGTCCTTTGCACACGATATTGTGGTTTTCCTCGTCGGTGTCGCAACGTGTAATAACCGCAATTGAAAAAGGAGTAGCTCTCGGAGTGAGAAATTATTGTACACTGCTCTTGTAATTTAAAGATAAATATTGGGAATCAGGATTCGAATTGAGTCCAGTAACTATCGAAGTAGTACCGGGTCGCTTTAACGGTAGAGCAAAAACACGCACTCACGCACGCACGCACACACATACAGAGTTAGGACTTTGACGTACAGTCGGAGCGTTGCAGTTTGTCCGGGGGTTTCTGTATTGTGTCAAGTACAGGGCGTGTGAGAGTTCATACTGTGTATCGTTATTTATTTGTGGTTTACTTAAAGATTATGTAGCATCGAAAGATCAAATGATAATAGAAAATAACTGGAAAAGGATATGGAAGGAAGTGGTCGTGGTCTACTTGAAGATAGTCTTGGTCTCTAATTGGCCTGGAAGGGCTGAAGAAAACTACAGATTAACTTCTCTGTCCCGGCCGAGATTTGAATAGGACACTCCAGAATACGAGGCACAAGCCTTACCATTTGAGCCAACATTGCTCTCACTATGCCCCCTTAACATTACACTCCCGATGACGCCTAGATATATAATACTTTTTTGCCCATTTCCTCTCATTCCCTTTGGTATATTCCGCATTACTAGACAGCGATCCGTTTACAACCGCGCGTATCTGAAGCGAAAACACTGTATAATCTGTGTTACCGAGCACACTCCAGAAATGAGTGTTCGCAAAACACTGGAGGTGGTCACATGTCCAGAACAGGTGGACTCTCCGCGGTGACGTAGCCGATGTTTTGTCAGTGTGCAGGTGCCATTTTTTGTATTGTTTTGGTACATGCGTCCTGAAATAAAAGTCAAGGTGCTGGTGTTCCGTATGTCCTGAAACGATAACGGTAGGCTGTCAGATTTTTATGAATAAATTTTAAATATTTATTGTGTTGTTGAGATATACATGTCGTAATTTTATAGATATTTGAATTACTTGTAGTTATATGGAAATGGCGTTTTTCTTTAAGCCCCCACCCCTAGAACACGTCATTCGCATTATCGACAACTCGTAAGGTGCCTGCTGTCACCTTAGTGTACTTTCGAATACTCGCCGTTTAGCTTCTGTACGTGCGTGGTAATAGACTATTTTTCACGTAATATCGGAGAAAAAATACCTGGTGCCGATAAATCAAGGAACGTGCTGACCGTGCCAAGTCTCCAGAAATAAATGAGGATTTTACTTGGGTAGTGCTGTTTTGGAAAGCCCATGAACCTAGACCTAGTTGCAGTGTGGTTCTGTGGTGGAATCATACACTGTGTAAATCCATATCATGTCTTACCAGTTCTGGGATGAAGGAAGTTCGCAGGGTATAACCATCTGATGTTATTGTTGTCAAAGAAGGAGATTACAAAGTCTCTCTTGCAGTATCTGTGGCTGTATATCAGCACAGGCGCGGAAGTTTTGCTTGTTAACATACCAGCGCAGATGGAGGGGAGCTTCTTCGTTCACAAAGAAATTTTCTCTTGCAGTTGAATCATTCTGATACAGCCCGAGAAATTAATCTCTCTCTTGCATCTCGTTCCTTGAATTGCTTCACAGTATGAATATTGTGCGGAAACAAGACCCAGCCCTTTTGAAGTACTCTGTAAACGGACTAATGGCTGAATCCAGGTCGGCCGGACAGGCGGCGAACAGATGTTTTTGGGACTTCTCCCGATTACCCCATTAATTGCTGCAGTAGTCTAAGATGTCCTCCCTGTCGGTGATTGAATGTGCTGTCTCAAGACAGTGCTTCCGTGCACACGAAATCAGTAAACATATCAGATAATTGTGCTTGTGCTAGGAACATCTTTTTGTCTTAATGCCCTGCATATTAACAGAATGGAGCCAGTTATGAAATAGAGCTGTGCATTTTTGGGCGCTTTCGAAACACTGCGAAAAGCGACTATTACCTTCGTCAAATCTGTCTTTCCGTCCGTCTGTCTGTCAGTCCGCTTGGAGCAACTCGGCTCCCACTCGACGAATTTCAATTAAATTTGATAATTTTTCGAAAATCTGTCGAGAGAGTTCAAGTTTCATTAAAATCTACAAGAATAGCGATTAGTTGCTTGAGGACCTCTGTACTTTTATGGTACCAGCTCGCTGAATTATTCTTAGAATGAGAAATGTTTCAGATGAAAGTTGTAGACAATATAAAACCACGCATTTTATGTTAAGTAACTATTAAAAAAATCGTGCCGCTTCTGGGATAATGCGAAAAAAAATTGGTAGACCCAGACAGGCTACAGATGCCGGGCTAGTTGCATGCTGTGTTACTAAGGCAGAAATACACTCACACCTTTATAATAGTTAATACTTATTGCTATTCCACGGCAACAGGGGTTACGCGAACGCCCGTCGTTGGTAGTTACGCGTGTATTGCCTGTCTGGTTTGTTCTACGCTCCAAGCTCCAGGACTCTGTGAAGACCGATGTGAAGATACTCAGCAGTCACCTGCAACAGAAATAGTATTGGTCGCATATAGACTGTGCTTTGCAAATTAAACACATCCTACATGATGTCGGAATGACACGTAGCAAGCTGCCAGTAGACGGTACTCACGGTTGTGGCTTTCCCGAAAATTCCACCATCATTCTGTGAGATACAGAGTACAGTGATATCTGGTCGGGTATGGTTTTGAGTTGGGCGTTCCATGTTTTGTGAACATGTACAGGTTATGCTCCTCATTATGTACGTAAGCCAACAAGAATTATATATACCATTGCCGCACCGTATTGTTGAACACAGCTGTTGGACAGTCACGCGTGTACCTGTGCCCCTGAGGACAACCGCAACATACGCCAGGTTTCCAAATTGAGATTAATAAGAACACTTCAAATTGCGACGCGAGGTCGGGTGTGGGAAAGCAAATGCTAACAGCCGGAGCTGCAAACCGACGCAGCTAGCAGGAATTTACGACCTTTGGTTGTGAATAAGTTATGGTGCATATGTTTCTTTACTTTAAAAATGGATTCGGACATAGGGAACATTTCCTGCCAGGCAGGGGAGATATTACCCTGCACTTCGTATCTGTTGCTTGCTGGGGCGGGGAGGGAGAATGGAAAAACAAAGGAGAAAGAGAAAAGGAGAACTTATAACGCGAATAGGGGGACGAGTGGGGAAGCCCTTAGTTCCTCTTGCTACTGCATTGTTACTTATGAATGGAGGCTGGAAGTATTTGGTGTTACAAGGAATCTGATAGAAAGGAATGCGAGTCTGTATAAGTACCCGTACACGTAGAAGTATTCGGGACTGATCAAACGTCCAGGTTAGGTTACGTTTAGGGAATAAGTATAAAGATGTGCTGTAGGTGGGTCGAACTGAACCGATACCAAAAATATGTCAAAACATGAAAAGGGTGCCCTTCAAGTAAGTCCGGACCCACGTCGGATGTTACACAAATGCACGCACGCACGCATTCACATATAGATAAAATAACAGTAATGCAAAATAAGCGAACAGAAAATTGTCAGTCAGCTGATTATGTGACCTTATAGTTAAAATTGCGTCAGAACAAAATTGTGATGCCGCTGAATGTCTAACGGGTTTGTTGTTACTTTGTTAAAAGACATTCCGTTGTGTGTGGAAGGGATTGCCAAAGACCTTCATAAAACACAACTATATTTATTTTGTAACGTATGTTGTTAATACTGAGGTGCATGTTTCGGCCCAAAATGGTGATCATCAGACTTTGTGTAATAACACAGAGGGTAAGAGGAAGTTGAAATGTTACGTGTACATTCTTGCTGTGAGTTCTCACAAAGTCTTTACAATTTTTAATTGTATTAAACTCGCACAAAGGAGAGTACAGTTACAGATTGTGAATGTCTTGTGAGATCTCACATATTCACGTTTGGTTCTGTTTTGTGTTGTGATACAAAGCCTGATGGTGGCCATTTTGAGCCGAAACATGCAGCTGATTGATAAAACGTATGTTACACAATAAATATATTTGTGTTTGATAGCGCGGTTTGTCAGTTAAACATTATTATTATTATCATTATACGATATGTATGTATCCTGTCACAAGCATTTCTTCCTGGTACTTCTCTGAACCAGCGGTGATCCCCACCGCTCAGGCTTCAAGCTTCACATTGCAGTACTTTCCGTATTATGTGTGATGTTCCAAGTATAGCTGTCTTTTGTAGTGAA
>Ga0131853_10017903_pt1 | contig 12901 bp, 7 predicted proteins | sample TergutLab28metaG_FD_92764 | JGI IMG/M metagenome (GOLD analysis project Ga0131853, IMG submission 92764) | Labiotermes labralis P1 segment gut microbial communities from Petit-Saut dam, French Guiana - Lab288 P1 (version 2) (version 2) | ecosystem: Host-associated > Arthropoda: Insects >...
GGAGAATATTTGGACCTAGGAGGGACGAGGTAACGGGGGAATGGAGGAGATTGCATAACGAGGAGCTAAATGATTTGTACTCCTCACCCAATATTGTGCGGGTGATAAAATCGAGAAGAATTAAATGGGCAGGGCATGTGGCGCGTATGGGGGAGGAGAGGGGGCGTATAGGGTCTTGGTGGGGAAACCGGAGGGAAAGAGATCACTGGGGAGACCTAGGCGTAGATGGGTGAATAATATTAGGATGGATGTCCAGGAGGTGGGATGTGGGTATGTGGACTGGATTGGGTTGGCCCAGGATAGAGATAGGTGGCGGACGCTTGTAAGTACGGTAATGAACCTTCGGGTTCCATAAAATGCGGGGAATTTCTTGACTAGCTGCAAACCAGTTAGCTTCTCAAGAAGGACTCTGCACCATGGAGTAAGTAAGTAAGTAAGTAAGTAAGTCTAGTTTTTTAGAATTAAATGTAAGATTATCCTTCTGTAATATTTTACATCGGTTGTTTGAAAATACAGCCGTTTCTAATAGCACATTTGTAGATATAATGTGATATAATGCGGAACTTGGCTTTTACGGGTATGCCTGCCGTTGAATGTAAGGCAAGACATGCAGCCATAATTTCGTTCGCCACGATTACTGTTACATATACGGACAGTATTATTAACCTGAAATGAAAACATGTCTGGCCTGTAACCTAGAGTAAGAATTCTCATTCTTTCAAAGAGATGATGACGTAAAAGACGTTTGGGCAGTGGGAGTGCAGAGGTTAAAACAAAAGCCTGATTTTAGTGATTTAATAAACGACGTTGACATTGTTCATGTAGCCAATTTCAGTTGTCATCCAGGAATTCAGACGAAGGCAAACTGACGGAAAATTCCTTCGCCTTGATGCTAGGACTGATAAATTCATCACGAAAAAAAAAATACAAGTCGAAAATGGAAATTAATTTGCATTCTTCAGTGCACCTTTAATTGAAAACATGAAGTAGCTGGTTTGGGGCTCTCATAGCGATGAATTTGAAGAGTAGCCCACCGTCTTCTGGTATGTGACATCTTGCAGACATGCAGAAATTTACTGACATGGTGGAGTAACATATTGCCTTCGTGTTCAGAGTAGAAAAGCCTTCCAATCTGAAGCTGGAGGCAATCAGTTTCCCCAAACCTAAGCAAATGTGTACCAGGACTAAACGGAGTCACATTCCAAAAAATATTTTTGTAAATGAAAGAGGAATTTTGAAGAGAGGGATGAGTTCTAATTCAAAGTGCTCTTTAAATTAAATTAGAAAACAACGGAAAACGGCATTTGTACAAGTACAGCAGTAGTTTTAATGAAGTCCTGGAGGTATTGTCTGACGCCCTCACTGCCAGCATTACGTCTGACGGCTAGACATCTGAGTGGTCTTTCAAGTCGCTACTCTGACGTTTTGATCCCTATTCTTTCTGCCGAAACATCCTAGAAAAAACCTTGAAATTTTCAAAACATATTCATGTTATTTTCTAACATTGTTTTAGTTTGTGGTATGTGGTATCACATTTCGGAGTGAAAAGAATAGCACGTTTGCTACAAGAGTAGTCTACTTGGGGTCACATTTATTTCTTGGACACTCGTCGTCATTCATTCATTAGGCATTCATTCATTACTGCGTTGGTTAATTGCTGGGGTACGTGTTTTTTCCTATTCTCGTCTATTCAATAGGGGACTTCAAGGCTGCGGCTCACCTTCGGAGCAAGACATGTGATAATCCCAGTAGTGAAGCTGACGATGCAAATGAAGGTGAAGTGCTCTCGGATTAACGCAGAATTCTGGAGTCATCAGTTTCTTCGTGTAACGCTGACTTTCTTTGTGTTCTATGATGTGAGGTTTGGCAGTCTTAGAGGCAAGATGGACTGGAACTTGGTGAAGTACGAGAGTTACCGAAAATATTGCGCTATAAAAATATGAGCAAAGATGGAATTATACATATTTGTATATATATATATATATATATAGGGGTGCGATATAAGTATATCGCAGCTTTGTGTTGTTTTTGTAAAGATCTAAAACCTGATATTTCGTAATAACAGAAAGAAAATAAATGTGATAGCTTCTTGAGAAAAGCGCTTTCAGTGTTAAGTGGTCCACTGCAGTTACGTGAGGTTTAGAATGTGGGATTGGGTTCAGATTCTTAGGTGGACTGTTATGAAAATGGAAAGGTATCTTTGGATTTGAAACGTGGGAAGGTGTGTTTGACCAGCTGAGATATTATCAGCTTATAGAGCGGAAATCTGAAGCATGGAGTTTTGTTTGAGTTGTCACAGTTCAAAGAGAGAAGGTTGAGCGAAATTTATGTAGCGTATAATTTATGAAACTCCCATGTTCACATAGTCAAATTATTAATCACTCCTATAGTAGGAGGGTTGCTCTGTGTGTGTGTGTGTGATTTATCTCTCCTAATCGTCAGTGTAACTTTCGGTTGTGTTCGTAGCGCCGACTACAAGTTCCTACAAGGGTAGTGAAGAGAGGGGGGGGGCGTGGCTCTCTGCTTGACTTTTATTAGTCTCTCCCGGTGAATGATGTGTATTTACCTGCACATTACGTAAACCCCTAGTTTCTGAGTCTTTGCTCATAAAAGGCAGCGCGCATTTGTAAACAATTCGCAGATATTACAAAGAAAGTATAGCTTGCAGAACCAAGGTTCTTTTCCGTGCTCTCTGATAGTCATAGTTTAGTTTTGTCTCGGTGTTTTGAGATGAGCTGGAACCTGTTCAAGCAAACAACACATTCTGAAATCTTAGGAGAGGTAAGATTCGTGCGTCTAAGGTTGAAGGCCGAGATTGATTGGAAAAGATAGAATTCCAGTTCCTTGTATCGGTCGCGGGATAAAAAATTACCTTAGGCGACATTGTCCTACTCTATATTCTTTTCAATCAAATGTTATTTTTTTACTGTCCGAAAAAACACGGCTACATAGATCATTATGTTTGGTTTTCATTCGGTACTGCTACATGTTTCGGCTTCCCACATCAGCCATCTTCAGGTAGGGCATTGATAAATAAGAAGAGTACAAGCGGAGTGGCATCTCCTTATAGACAGTGGGTGTAAAGTTATAATAATTTTTACACTCATTTTATAATAACTATAAATTATAATAATGATACGTAATAATTATAATAATTGATACAATTATTTTATAGTAACTATACACCCACTGTTCGTAAGGAAAAGCCTCTCCGACTGTACTCGTTTTGTGTACCAATGCCGTACATGATGATGGCTGATGTTTACAGGCGAAACATGTAGTAGTATCGGAAGAAAACCGAACATGCAAGATCTATGGAGTTGTGTTTATCGGGTACTAATAATAACACTTTATGAGCACAGAGTGACATGCAGTAACCATGATGGCGATATTTTAGGATAAATGCGAATAACAGATATCACACAAATAGAATAACAAAATGACTTATTTATGGAAGACTTTGAAAATGTGAGGTTTTAAATAATGCCGGCTCTTACTGTCTCTTGTGACGTGGCCGATGACCCCTGTCACTTATCAACCAATCTGCACAGTGTCATATCACAACATATAGTGATCTTCGAAACCTGAAACACCGCGAAAACCTTAAATATTATTCGCGATTACTGCCTGGCAACTTAATCTGTAAGCTGCTTTGTCTATGTAAATCAAAGACATGAAGAAGCAGTGAAAATGCGAAACAGTGTTTATGCTTTTATGTTCACACCGTGCATATTGAATAATAAATTATTATATACCAACATAAGCACAAATGAGTACTGTAAATTTATATTAAATTATTCCGACATGTTTCGATGTTAATATTTTGTCATTTAATGATTCATAACTTTACCTAACACAACTTGTAAACTCCATGAAGATGGTGTATTAACATCGAAATACGTCGGAGTAATTTGCCTGAATGATACATCGTAGACTGATTATAAGCTTACTGCAAATTCTAATAAAGCTTCAGGTCATATTTTAAGAGTTTTTCGCCCCCACTATTGTCTACTCTCCCGGATTTATGCACTACAATATCGGTTCTGTTCAACATTTTGGATTTATTGGCATTTGCTGCGTTTAGCCGCGTGAAGGAATGTTTAATAATCTCATTTGTTTTACACAGTTTATTGACTTCAACCTCTCATAGGACTGAATGGAATTAAAAATTATTTTATATTCCTATGGTATTTGATTAACAGAAAAAATGTTTTGTGTCATAATTCATCACCCCAATCATAGTTATTTGGATGACTAGAGAATTAATTTTGTTGACGTAAACATTGATATTTTGTCTGTTCGCATCATTATTCATGAGAATCAGTTAATGTCTGCGTTACCAAAAGAGAACAAACAATCCGGTCGCGCCATGTTCATTCATGAACATTTTGAACATATGAAGTGTCGTGAGATTTGATATTCTTACGGTTAAGACTATGAAGATTTTCCCCTTCTGAGAAGTGACGCCGTGAAATCTTGTAGATAAGTATCGACATGCACACAATAGAATCCTTCGTGTATATCTTCGCGGAAAATGGAAATATTTCCGGTTTGGAAGTGACACAGGATGGCACAAATATTACGTATTTGTTGAAATAAACTAATACAGGACAGGAACCATCTAATTTTCGATGGAATGATACAGTCCGTTTACTGCAGCAGTTAAAAATTAATTTTGCTCACCCATTTTGCTTGTATGTTTCGTTGTGCAACACATGGCGCAGTGTGAAGAGAGTGCAAACCAACAAGATGCAACAATCAGATGTTTGTTATCAACTTCTGTCTCAACATGTTTCGGGCATCATTATGTCCATCTTCAGGAGAACAAAGACCGTGTGTTACTGCATATGGTGTACAGCGCTGGTTCTGCTGGATGTGGTTGGTAGCGGTTGTGGGGCGCTGCGTTGTAGGATGCGAGCACTGTGAAGGTCGAACAGTAACCCTCACAGTGCTCGCACCCTACAATGCAGCGCCCCACAACCGCTACCAACCACATACAGCAGAACCAGCGCAGTACACCATATGCAGTAACACACGGTCATCGTTCTCCTGAAGATGGGCAAAATGATGCCCGAAACATGTTGAGACAGAAGTTGATAATAAACATCTGATTGCTGCATCTTGTTGGTTTTCTCTCTCTTCACACTTTGCTCACGATGCACGGTCACAGGAACCTAAAACATGGTGCAGTGTTTAGATACTGTACATTTTAAAACACAGCGTATGTGTGTAATTCAAATCTGTAGGGCTGTGTCTTCTTAGATCTGGGATCTACCAGATTGGGTACTCTCCTTGCCTGAAGATGATATCAGAGCCGGTTTCCGAAACCCATTACTTCATTTAAAAACTGGACGATGGACAAAGTCCAAAGACAGAAGTTCATGTCGGCCAGTGTAACTGTGTGTTTCGCATCGTGCTGAGAGCAAGGAGCTATTTTTTTCCCCTATGCAACCTCAACAGACTGTCGTTTTAGTACAGCTGGAGTTTGTTCTCAGTGACGTAAGAAATTAATTTAGATTAACTTCTTCCTCTGACCTTTCACTGGTCCTCAGTAGAAATTGGTATGCACCCGAAAGGTCCTGCGACCTGCCAAATCCTTTAGGATTTTCCGTGGTTTTCCTTGCTCGTATAACACGTACTCGACTAGTGCCAAAATTTTACATTCTACACTATAATTCTCATAGCGCCCTTCCAAAACAAGTTTCAAAAATTTCCACCCAGACTTATCCTTGCCAGCATTATAAAATATATCTTATGATTATAATAACTACATACTTACATAATTACTCCATGCTGCAGTGTCCTTGTTGAGAAGCTAAAAGTTTCTCAGATGTTACAAGGCGTAATCCAACAGTTCTCTTCCCATCTTCAATTCGCAAAGCTGTGCTTTGCCTCCAGCCTACATTAACCAGAAGGAAGATTGGGCGCGGCTTCGAAACAGAGTCGTACAATTTCTATCGACTTGTCATAACTGTACTGTCCCACAAAGCTTTATCTTCTTCCTGTAAAAAATAAGTTGAATTATCCTACAACTCCCTTGAAGCAAATTATCTCTCACTTATCCAATCACTTTCCCCAATGTCTTCTCTTTTACTGTACCTTTCGTCATCCCTGTGCAGCATGCAATGTTGCAGGCCTACACTCGAATCCTGCCGCTTTCCATAAGTGCTGGTTATGTCTCACCCACCCCAAACCCTTTATTTTATCGTCCAATAGCCTATGGTAAAAATTACAAATTCTGAACATCATCATTGTGATGGTTGATCAGTTTTGCTGTTACCTTCTCTGTCGTCCGTCCAAATATTTTCTTCAGAAACAAGTCCAGGCTCTCGTTGCTTATAAAATAAGGAAATAAATACAGTACTTTGTCAATTGTGACAGTTTGAAGGGTAAATCTGGGGCCTCATATGTGCAACGGTTTTCCTTCGTTTTTCACTTTTACGGCTTCATTTTAAGCACTCTGGAAAGCAGTGCAAAATAAGACTTGAATCCATGTGCCGACATACACATTAATCTTAAGTCATTAGTCACACCCACACAATTCGAAACGTGGCTAAATATGTGGAATTATGTTAAAAATAAATTTAATGATTATGAAAATAAACTTGGTCTATGCGTCCTATTTTGAGGATATTTTAACAAGAACTAGCTGACAGAGTGGCAGTTCAATATAGGTCGGCCCAGTACACCAATTTTGCAAATATAACAGATTGCCTTATTTTAAGTTCCTTTTTATTCTTAACGTCTCGTCTTTCGTAATAATAATAATAATAATAATAATAATTTACGGCATTTGGGTTGTCATCCGGTGGCAGTGGTTATTTTACATGTATACAAAATATGAAATTGGTTACTACTAAATTTAAGTCGGGAGGGCTACATGAGAAGCATGTAGTAGCAACTTGGAATCTTGGGAAACATCTCAGCATTTGCTTTTAGGCACAGGGAAACCAAGAAAATCCTGTGTCGAGGTGGCCGGTCGCAGGACCTACCGAATACTGACTTCTAGCCAGCAGTCCGGCATCTAAAGTAAAAAATAACAATGCACATATAGTACAACAAATACACATAAGATGACGACAATACACACAAGACAACTAAAACAATACACACGGCCAACCAACAATTACACACAAGACAACTTAAAAACTAGCAACAATACACACGAGACAAATTAGAATACAACATGTACAGAAGGTAAAAACACCCAAGTAAGAGAGTACTGCGTACAGTTTCTTGTAATTCTTTTTTCCCCAATCATTAATTCACGCTTTCACCCCAGTCCCTCACTTCTCATCACTTACTACTCCTATAAACCTTCTCCATAAAGACTCTTCCCCCCCCTTCCCTATACTGCACATCACTTCACCTCATTCCACTTCACTTCTCTTCGTTCGCTTCACTTCACTATATTTCACTTCACTACACTTCATATTAGATGACTTTTTCACTTCACTATACTTCGCTTCACTACACTTTTCGATGATTTCCAGCACACTTTAACTTCCTTTTTATTCAACTCAATTATCACTTTTCTTGCCCTCTTTTTAAAATTGGTTGTTTTGCAGGGGAGAATTCCTAACACTTCTGCCGGTAACTGGTTCCAATGTTTCATGGTCCTATTTTGTACCGTTATCAGATTTAACTCTAAACACTTCAGCACATTTTCTGAAGATGATAAAGTTTGCAGCTTTGTACGCTAGTGGCATACATGCAACAGGTTAAAAATGCAGCGTACTCTAATGTGTTTGGTCGTGTCTGTATTTGTTTCTGGTCTAGTAGTATAATTGAGCAATATTTCAGTAGCTTTTCTTTGCTGCGCTGTTTCGTCTTCTGACTGACAAACAGCGTGACTGGTGGTTCGAAATCTAGAGGTGTGATACTGCCAAAGTATTTTTGGAAGAGCAATTTGCCAATAATCAGACAAATAAATTTGGTCATGATTCATTTCACAGCAATCTAAACTGTGGTCAATAACACTGCTGGGAGAGTTTAACACTTTATTAATTAAAAAATTAATATTAAACATTTCCAATCCAATACACACTAATATAATTTTTACTGCCTGTAGCTTAGTAAACAAAAGCAGCTCAGAAAAAATAAACTTTTATGAAATTTGTTTTTGTGTTTATTTAGTTTCACTTCCTCTGGTAATGCAGTCCTATGCCGCAGCCATCGATATAAAAGCAGTGGTTCTGATTATGAGAAACTTATTCAGCTGATTTCCAGTGTTTCCACCAATAAATCGTAATTAATTATTGACACTGGTGATGCGTACTCCCATCGGTTAGTGACATTTACCAGTAGCCATTCTAAGCCATATTTCTCTGAGAGTCAAAATAAAGGTTCACGAAGCCTTTCGACACATTTCCATGAAATTTTATACAAGATACTATATTTATACTTCATGAAAAATATCTAGGCTGTGTTTCTTCAGTAATTGCTTTCTTGCCTCGCTTTACTTAAAGGTTCGGACACGCTTTGGAGAACATTTCACAAGGTATTTGCCAAAGAACATAATGCCTTACAAAACCCTCGCTCATAAGTACGAACCCCCGTCACGGGGTACTGATTTAGTAAAAAGTTGTCCTTAAAATAAGAATATTTGCAACGTGCGCGCCACTGCATGCGTTTCTTTATTTCTAATGTTCTAGTACCTTTGTAAACTGTTTTTTCGAATTTTTTCAGTAAACAATTAAACAGATTAGGAATTACAAATAAGCATCTTAAAAATAAGTAATATTTGGTTGCTAATGACAACACTGTAATATAAAAAAAATTCTTTCGTTTGACTGGTTGTTTGAATGTATGCCTTGCCCAGGATCGGACAATCTGGCAAGAGAATGCAATACACACGCGTACTTAATTTTCACGTAACTTAAAAATACGAATAGGGGGAGAGCTGGAAAGTAGGTTCCAGCGAAACGTATTAGTGTCTCTTGTCCCCATAATAATTCTCGTTTGACTCCTTAAGCTTCTCATTTACTTGAAGAAATATCTGAATATAAACTCACTCTTTACGTCTTACAGTGGATAATGCTTTGTGAAAGTTATGTTTTATGAACGTCGTACATAGCTAGTTTCTAAGTTTAGATGAACATACCTGTGGGACAACCTGAACTCCAAACCTTGTAAATCCTTCCTGTGTCTCTGGCACAAAATGTTGTACCGAAGCCTTTGTCTACCACCTGTTGCAAAGTACAATACTCTCTGCTACCACGGATATATAAATGCAGATGTGTCGATCGAAGTCACTTGCAAAATGCATTTTCAAACGCTGATGGAGTACGGATAATTCTACATACATCTACAAATGTGAGTGTGTGTTTGTATGAGAGAGAGAGAGAGAAAGATGGAACATTCCACGTAGTGACTTTTCAAATGGATGAGGAGGTCCCGCCTTCAAATCTCAAACTAGAGGGTCTCACTGGCTAGGTTTGTATGGCTTCTATCAGTCCGTCTAGAACACAATCGGATTATGACTGAAATTAGGGCACACCCGTCTTCTTACACTTCCTTTCCAATTCATCATTCCCTGATCATCCTACCGTTCCATGCTGTGGACACTGATGTATTCGCAGCATTTTAAAACCATAAGTGATTTCAATAAACAATTAGGTACATAAATACGTAAATGAATAAACAAAAAAAATATATTTTCAGAAAACAAGGCAACATTGGGCACTTTAACTTGGCAGCTTTTGCTTCACATTAAAATCCCACTATTTTTATCTAAAATTGTGCTCTCTCCGATGGTACCAGTGTCACAACTTATACCGTTCTTGCTAATAATAGTACCGAATTATTGATTGATGTTCAATAGGGATTATGCTGGTGGCAGGATGCCATTCCGAATTGTTCATTACCGATGCATACCTTGCCGTTAGTATTGTCCTGTATCGATTTGATTGTAATTCCAGATGCTTTGTCCCCGCATTCCTCTCCACATGTCATCGTCAGTTTATTGATTAAACCTCCGGCAATCATTTCATTGCACTCCACTGAATGAGATGTGTGTCCTCATTTGTTTGTTTTACTGAACTACAACAATTATTGCCCATATCAGTATCTGTAGGAATGTGTATAAGCTAGGCTGTCCCTTCTTGGTCGCATGATTTTGTAGCTGTGCAACCATAATTTTAGCCGTAGATTCTTGGAGTTATCTTATGTTTATTTGATCCTGCATCATTGTAACAGTTGAAGAATAAAAGACCAACTTGATGTCACTAGTTATTTTATTTCACTTCTTATGTATTCAACATGTTTCTGACATTAATATATCCATCATGAGGAGCTTGCGTCTGTGCTGTTGAATTACGACATCGGTCGTTTTGTTCTCGGTTCGTTGTGTGTTGGAGATTTGGTGCGGCTGGGTTTGAATAGTGTCCGTGTTGCAGGCTGAAGCACAACTTGTGCTTCAGCCTGCAACACGGATACCACTCCTACTCAAACACACCGAATCTCCAACACACATCGAACCAAGAACAATACGACCAGTGTGGTAATTCAACAGAATAGTCGCAAGCTCCTGATGATGGATATATTAATGTGAGAAGCATGTTGAACACATAAGAAGTGAAATAAAATAGCAAGTGACATCAAGTTGGTCTTTTATTCTTCAACTCTTGGAGTTATGTTCAGTGTTCTTCTTTCTACAAAAGAAAATGCAGATTTTTGAGTTTGATGGTATGAAGCGTTGAAGTCAATTAGATTGGCCCATTTTCTGGCACATTGTTATCCCGATTACACAAGCGCCAACTGTGCAATCAGCTCATGTTCAGGTATATCACAATGTACTCAGTTCCAGTGCAAAGTGTTAAGTTTGCGTGTGACATCACGAAAATACGAACATGTCTGATCAGACTGTTGTACCAAAAAAATTACTAAGATTTTACGAAAAGAAATCTTCCCAGAAATTTTGTAATATCTATAGTATTTCCATAAGAAAGGAAACCAACTTTCCCTCAGCACAAAATAATATTTATTGTTCTTTCCTCTTTTCGGTACTATGTAAATTTATTGGTGAGAATTTCGAATACTAAGAGAGAAGTAATGCCTGTCTTCTGTTAAATGTCAAACAGATCGAATGTTGTAAGATGAAGCTTACAAATTTATTTATTTACATAAGTAAGTTTGCCTGAGATTTGGGCTTACAGCTGTGATGAGAATAAACAATGTGGCAGTGTGTGTTATGACACCGGGTAGTTCCTTTTGTGGATACCAACATGTCGATAAACATGTTATAATTACCTTTAGTGTAGAATATGGAAACAGTAAGATTGTGTTTCTCTTAAACGTTCGCAAAACTTTACCAGAAAACACGGTTTCATAAATCATAAGATCACAATATGAGAAAAATCTCAGTCTGAATTTCAGAACATATTCGTGTATCTCTTTTTCACGGATGAATATTTCTTCACAAGAGGCTACTAGCATCAGCAGTGCCAGTTCTATTCAGTCGTAACGTTATTACTTCGTACGTGGTAGTTTCAAAATGTTCTCGGAATCACTTTTTTTCTGAGAAATGCACAACAGTACAATCATTTAAGCTATATTTCCTTCAAAATATTCCCCATTTGCAACAACACACTTCTGCCAGCGACTGTAAAGGTGTTGAAAACGTTTCTAGAAACCATTTTGTGAAAACCTTTTCATCCGTTCCGTCGCATTCTTAATGATGTCACCGGCGTCACAAAACGCCGTTCCTACAATGCTGATGCAATTCGAGGGAGCAGGTAAAAATCGGCTGGAGCTGACTTGGGGGAGTATGAGTGGATGCTCCAGTGTTGTCAGATTGTTCTTTGCTACGAAATCCTTGACCAAAACCGACCGGTGCGCTGGAGCATTATCGTGAAGGAGAAACCAACTGCTGATTCTCCATTTTTCGGGGCGTTTCCTTCTGACCACATCCCTAAGGCGACTAAGGATGTCATATACATTTCTTTATCCACAGTAGCAGTTCCTGTAGATTATACCAGCAAATACCGGAAAGTTTTGAAGCTATTACTTATTAATATTTCATACAATTATTCCCGACAGTTTGAATTGAATTCCTTCTCACATAGCTCGTAAAACAATTCGGACATCGAAAGGAGCCCAAATTAGTCAAAAACATTTATGTTGAATTCGACTAATAGACTAGGAATTCTCTCTCGCCTATTATTATTATTACTGCAACTGAGTTTTCACTCGGTTGCAGTAGTCCTTACACTAGTACAGACAAAACAAATAAGAATAAATAAACATAAAGAATACAAATACACAGTACAAACAATACAAAGCACAGTAAATACAAGTAAACATATTACCAAAACACCAAAGCAATTGTCAAAATGCCCACACATACACACACCCACATATTACAAAACAAGTTAAAACAACCACAGTACAAGATACAACACAAATTAAATAGCCACAATACAGTCAAGTACCCTCAGTATAAGTTCACCCTATTAAATTCTTTTACGACACAATCGTAAATTACCGCTGTAATAATTTGAAACTCGTTCCGAATTTTTAGCTACCTTTCCATAACTGCAGATTGCAGAGTGATGCCCCATCTGAAGCAGCTCTCATTACCACAGCAACAGACGTGCTTCTTCCGTACGATATTATCGGCTGCCTACAAATTTACAACTTTATGATGTCACCCCATTATATATATTACGACTTAAGAAGATACGTGACGTAAAGTTTACAGGCTCCTTTGGGTCTCGAAATTAGTTGAATCGATTTTAACGCTTCTCCAGATTTTCAAAGATAACACAGAAGACATTATTATAAACAGCCAACTAGATGCAACAGTAATAATTTTATTAATAATTACAATCAGCTCAACATGTTTCGGACGATAGTTTCGCCCATCCTCAGGAGCACTAGACTGTGTTTACAGCTTGTGGTA
>Ga0131853_10017904_pt1 | contig 12900 bp, 9 predicted proteins | sample TergutLab28metaG_FD_92764 | JGI IMG/M metagenome (GOLD analysis project Ga0131853, IMG submission 92764) | Labiotermes labralis P1 segment gut microbial communities from Petit-Saut dam, French Guiana - Lab288 P1 (version 2) (version 2) | ecosystem: Host-associated > Arthropoda: Insects >...
AATTTCTAAAAAAGCCCCTTTAGGCCCAACCCCCTTTTCCCCTTTCCCGGCGGTTTTTTTTTAAGATTTTTTTCGTGCCCACCCGGGGGGGGGGGGGGGGGGGGGGTCGAAAAAAATCTTTCGGCTCGTCCCTAACCCTCTCTCGGAGGTTCTGCTGCGGATAGCGGGATGGAACTGGGAAGCATCTTCGCATATTATAAATTTGAATGGTGCATTTTAATTTAGTTTCAGTGTTATTGTAGACACTGATTAATTGCCGAATCACCAGTTTATCGCCTCATCTTTGGTAGCCAACCCTGAGTCTTGAAATAGGGACCCTGGCTGGATACATAATAAAGTGGATAAGATTGTAACAAAACTGGAGTATCTTCGTTTGAGGTATTGTGCCGGCATTTGAATTAAGGACTGAAGAAAATCACGGAAACTTTTTGTTTCTTAGGATAAAAAGCCACTTTTTGTAGAGTCAAATTCTAGTTGCAGTTTCCGTGCGTCCGTCTGTATATTTTGTATCTGTTCAATGAAAAGATATTGGTAAATGGAGTAGATGGACCTAAGACAGATGAATCGAAACAAGACTGCGGAAAATCTCAGGACGAGAAGCTTCTTAATTTGCAGTCCACGCCGTAAAGGGGTTACTAATGATCAAACAAAAGTGGATGAGATGGGAGAGGAATTTAGAACGCAAAGAAGAGAAAAGCAAATTATTCGGAATTTTTTTTCCGACAGTCTGAGGGAATGAGTCCATTTTGAAGAACTAGAGTTAAATGGAAAGATAACTTTTACAAGTGAAATAAATATTTTAGAATTATGGTATGGACTCCTGGCAGTAATAAAATTCTGGATTCTTTGAAACAAGCACAATTTCTTGTCTGGCTTAAAGACTTCAACATGAATTCTGTTATGGTTGCCAGTTAGTTGTAATTCGACATTAAGACCAAAGTAACATTAAATCATACACTTTCCTTGTTCAGGAGAGACAGTAGCAAAGCCATCCAGACGGTTGTCAAACAAACAGTTGTCAACGCATCCATTACACCTAAGTTGACGTTCACGTTAATGACTGTTAATTTCTACCGGAGGGTGGCAGCACGTGTGTCGTCTGACACGGAACATTAAGTCCCCTGTAGGGTGACCCAAACGACACCTCATTTATCATTACGACATAACTACAAGCGCAACACAGAACGAGGGCCACCACACGGAGCATGTCCGATATTCGAAGTGTTACATGCAGAGCTGCCTGTGTGTACGAACATACAGTTTCATAGCAAATGTTCCTGTGAAAATGTAGGATGTGACAGAAGGGTTCTACGTTGCTGGACACCACTTGTCACAGCTTAAAGAATTAGCAGGCCTACTTCATATTCAGGAGTCCGGGATTTGGATCTTATCCGCCAAACATGCCATATTGCCTGTTGATATCATTCTTTTCCTCAGCTCTTCCACATAATTTCAGGTGTGAAAGGTAAAGTTTCCAACTTTATCGACACATGCGGCACAGAGGGTTGGGGGTAGGGTGCAGCTCTACACTTCCGCGTTTGTTGGGGGTGAGTGGTCAAGGCCACGCTCCGGCCGCTTTACCTCCCGGATGAGCTCCGGAACGCAATGTAGGAAGCTTGGTGGACCCCAGGGTGTGTGTGTGTGTGTATGGGCTTTGGAGAAGAGAAAATTCCTTGCCTCCTCCGGGGTTGGGATCCTGGAGCCCCCAGCTCTTAGCGATTAGCTATATCGACAACACTACCCCGAACACTAACTTATGCTTTTGTACACTAAAAACTGCCAGATCAATACCGTACGCATTTGTTCAATGTTTCTTCCATTTTCTGAAAGTAGGCCTAAGCAGTGCAATAAAAAGGCACTCTTAAAACCAAAGAATGGATCAGTCACAAATTTCTTCGAAAAAACATTGGAATAGTACATTAAAAATGAACACAACGACCCCCGCTTTAGAAGGCTAATTTTGCTCTATGTTTTATTAAGCCCATCTAAGACTTCCTAAATTATTAGTTTATTTTTCGAATTTTCAACGTTCTGGTTATCAACCGATTTCATTGGTTCATTTCGTCTGAAGGGCAAATAACGTACAACGTTTTGATGTCGTCATATGTACATACCTACAGAATCTGACACTTTAAATTTCGGTTTGTGTGTCCGCCTGTACACGATCATAAGTAAATTACAAAGTAAGTTTTTGCAGTTGAAAGAACGTCGTTGAAGAATCCACTTGCATATATTCATCTGCCTGCTTGCCAATTCAAGGAAATAATTTGCAACAACTTTATGCTCAGCGCATTTTGTAGAATTTTATTATGTTTTTCCAACAAATCCACAAAACGTATCAACAAATTACAAAATTAAATTGAGTTAATAAAAAATTAATTAAATTAAAACTTTTATAAATATTTCATTTATTAATTTCGTAACTTTAGCGTACACAATAAGAAACTCCCTGAGGATGATGTATAAACATCGAAACATCTAGCAGTGCTTTAAGAAAGAGAAATTGTTAATATATATTGTGCATTTGTTGGACAAATTTAGTAAAACATTATGCTACATTGTCCGGTGCAATGGCGCGCCTGGCCATTGTGATTAGGCCACTTCTAGGAAGGTCATCGCCTGTTAGCACGGCTAAAGCAATATTTTGGCAGCCACAAATATAAAGATAATCGCGTTGTGTAAAGGACCTGACACGATGGCTGAAGACAGAAAACACGTCCTTCCGCGAACAGGGAATAGACAAACGTCGTACCTCTGTGCGATAAATGCCTCATTTGTGGAGGAAGTTATGTGGAAAATTAGTTGGATGGCAGTGGAGTTAAATATGTTGTGAAAGATGGAAATGTAAAGCCTTAAATATAAGCGCTGTGAAGTTCTTCCTGACGACCGACCTATAAGTACACGTACAGCAATTGAAGATATGTAAATACTTTTTAGCCTTGCAAAACAAAGGCAGACAATAACAGTGAGTATTACAGTGTTGATGAAGTTTCATGCTCCACTCGTATATGATGAAGGAGCGCTGCTGTCGATTCAATTGTTTTTCAATGGGCGACGAACGCGTGCAGAGAGAACAGATGGTACTCTTGTCATCATGAGCTGCAGGATCAAGTGAAGCCGTCTCTAAGGTGGAAGGAGTTAGTTGTTTGTTAATCACAGCTTCATTGTACATGCGAACGCATAAAAACTGACTCATTCGTCTTAGGCTGAAACTGAATGGACGGTTGTAGGGGCGAACTTAAAACAAGTTTGTTCTGTATTCTTGCTGTGTAGCTCATTGACCTCGGTGATTATTTACTGCAGTGCCTAATATGTTGTTGTAAAGCTAATGGAACCAGAAATGTCACATTGCACAGATAAATACACCAGTACAGCAGTATGTATTTTTCTGGCGTGTCTGAGCTGATTTTGATTTACTGAATGCAGTCTACATTTTACATCACGCAATACGTTTCACACTGAGCCCTGCTGAGATGTCACACAGGCAAATTCGTGCGCCGTGAAGACTAAGATAGGGGTGTACAAATTTTCTTTACGGTGACACCTAACATTTGCAGAATATTTAGCGTATGGCAGTTTTTTCCTTACGTACAAAAATGTGCAACAGTCCACATGCACCACGCAGAAAACAGTGAGATTCACAGATTATACCAGACTTTAATTTGATTCATGCACAGCACAACAAGAAGATCATCAAATAAATACATTCCGACTACTAGATACAGATAACCGAATTGTTCTACCAATAAACTCGCCAATCCGAATAATCGTAACAGCAGCAGACGTACTACACTCATGAACAGTTGCAAGACTTGGAGTAAAAACAGACGCTACACCAGGCCGATTAAATCAAGTAAGATTTTCAATCAACCGACCAGGCCTCCTACATGGACAGTGCTCAAAAACTTGTGGAGTGCGGAAATTATTCATGTCGCCCTTCTGGCGCCTAGAATTTATAGGTGGCTCGTAGATTTTTGGAAAATATCTGGACTCTTTGTCTAAGGTATGGAACTTGAGGAATTCAATTGGGTACAGATATCCATGTTGTTGTAAGGGTAGCCTGAAGAAAAAAGCAGTATATTCCTCCCTACTATTTGTACCGAGCTAACAGCTTAAGAGTAGTCATAAATCAGAATACCACAATACAAAGCAGGGTTACCTGAAAAACAGGGACAAAATTTAAATTGGCTCAACAATTATTACCGTGAGGCTCTTTCCTTCTAGTGGACTGAGAAAAAAATCGAGAAGTTTTAGAGGCGAAATATAAAGATGGAAATAGTGGATCATTCAACCTCCTTATTATGCTTTCATATTGTGCACTTTTACAAGGAACGTGTAAAAATGGAAATCACCAGGGTTATACAATTTGAATAACCATTTTCCAAACTTACATACATTCGAAATACTTTTCCTTTCCCATTCGAAACCATGTAACATATGAAATTAAATGCCGTTATTAAAAACATAAGAATTAAATAATCAAGCTCTGATATTAACGTATTGTTATATACAGATATATCCTGTAAATTTATTTTCGGTTGACTCAATTCACGGCAGAGATATAACGCACATGTTTACCTCTCTCATACACTTTAATCCTTTAGAATCTCTTCTAATATCATACTCCTACCTACAAGTAATACGCCCCGTGGTCTCTTCACTTCACTTTTCCAGACTAAAATTATGTATGCAGCTCCTACCGTCTATGGAGTGAGGTCGGTGCAGCCAGTTTGGTCTGCCTTAATCATACCATTCCAGTAATGTGTGTCAAAGAATTCAAATCACGAAGCTCATTGTTATGTAGCTGTCTCTACACACCTGTTCTGTAGAGCAGATGCTCTCCGTAGTGTTTTGTTGTGCAACACACTTAATCTGTTCACTTGTCTTAGAACTAAAGACGATGGACGAACTGAAAAACACATAACCAAATAGGTATAACATTACATTACATTACATAAGAGAATAGAATAATTGAAATTTAATTTATTTCGATAAATTTGTACTGAATATAAAGATGTGAATTTTAATAATAGCATATTGACAGTTTGTATGAGTGTGTGTGTGTGTGTATGTATGTATTATGTATGTATGTATGTACGTGTGTGTATATTTTTGTATGTGTGTATGTATGTATGTATGTATGTATGTGTGTGTGTATTTTTGTATGTGTGTATGTATGTATGTGTGTATGTATGTATAATACCAGTAATTAAAACACAATGTATATGTACATACATAAGCAGGCTAAAATGCAGTTGGTACAGGATCCAATACAAAGATAGAGACTTACAGAACTGTAATTTTGCCTGTCTTTTGTATGGATATGACGGCTGGTGTCCCTCACGGAGAAAGGAACACACGCCGAGGATATTCCAGAATAGGGTGTTGAGGAAGATATTTGGGCCTAACAGGTACGAGGTAACGTGGGAGTAAGGAGACTACATAAGGAAGAGCTTTTTGATTTGTACACTTCATCAAATATTATTAGGGTGTTCGAAACGAAAAGAACGAGATGGACGGGGCATTGGAACGTACAGAAGACAGGTGAGGTGCATACAGGGTTACGGAGGGAGTCCTGGTGGAAACAGACCATTTGAAAGACATAGGCATGGATTGGAAAATGATATTAAAATGGATCTTCATGCAGTGAGATGGGGAGTAATGAGCTGGATTGATCTGGCTCAGGAAAGGGACAGTTGAATGCGGTAATGACTTTCGGGTTCTATTAAATGCGGGGAATTTCTTGACTAGCTGAGAACCGGTCAGCTTATCAGGAAGGACTGTGCTTCATTGAATTATATATATATGCATATCAAGGATTAATATTAAAGAACTTAACCCCTTTACAACATGAAATAATAAGATTCTTTCAATTCGCGGCAATACCTTTCCTACAGAACATTAACTGATGAGTGTTTCTAAAGACAAATGATGTGTTCTTTGTGAGGCATGAACTGCATCTTTCTATACACGATTATAATTCTGATTAACTTTCATATTCAAAGTTTAAGATCTGTACAATATCTATTTATGTTTCAAATGCAGGTTTTCCAAACTAACTGACCCCACTGAGGAAAGTTTTCTTTGAAAATCCAACAGGTTCTTAGTTAATCAAGAAATTCCCAGCATTTTATCGAAACCGAATGTTCATTACCGCGTTCACAAGAGCCAGTCCACAATCCAAGTCCGATTCATTTGTGAGTGGTTCTTACAATGATAAAGTTTTTACGATGGGGGATTTATTAGCAGCTCGCCCAACCCCCAAGCTGGAGGACCACCCTTTGTCAGCTGTCAGAGACTGTTTATTAAATATATTCTCATCTGTTCTTCATTTTGGAGGCTGCTCTTCCATCCGCTACCTTCAGAATGCGCCATGCCGTTATCACAGGTATTATAAATCGAAATCAGAACAAGATTTAGGGTTATGACAGCCCTGCTGTTAAAGGCCCGATTGTTTCGGGGAAATTGTGCTACGTCGAATGGTAAATAGTTGCCGACGTTTCGAAGGACCATCTGCTTCCTCACGTAAGATGCCTTCAGACTTGGGTTTCATTTTATAAATGTCAATCCCCCTAATGTAATTAAATTCTTGTCTCAGGGCTGAGATGTGAACTTCCACATACAAAATTTAATGACAGTGCTGTAACCGGTCTGCAGATGGAACATGCGAAATAACACTTGTTGACACTTGCTGCTTGCTTCTTGCAAAACAGCGTGGTGAGCTGCATTAAAACTAGAAGTTGATCGTCATGGGCAACATAAACGCGGATAAAGGTATAGCAGTCCTGTTACAGGCCTGGAGTGGCCCAGAGGGTTCCAGGGAGTTAAGGTTCCCAGATTACATGACAACGGCACAGGATGGTGGTAAGGTTGTCAGCCTTACGTACCGACCGCCTTTAACCCCCAGGAAATATTCCTGGTACTCATTTCTGTTAGAGACTGAGTCAACCCCAGGGCCATAGTGCGATGGGAAGGATTTTATGTCAATGAAAAATTCTACTGACACCAGCTGGAATCGAACCAGCGACCTTCCGGTTTGTAGCACAGCACCTTAACCACTGTGCTATCGCGTCCCCGTATAAATGCGGATAATCAGTACAAGAAAAGCGCACACGTCGTGCGTAATGCGTCTGGCCTTTTCCCTTATTTTTTCATATTATGTATATTCAAAATGGACATTTTTGTTTCAATTCCTTACTCAGGATTAGAGCTACAGCTTTCTGTAGAACAGAAACTTGTTCAAATTTAGACTTTTTCGAAGCAATCGGTATATTAATAATAATAATAATAATAATGTTTGTTTCCCGGTAAAAAATTAACAAACGTGTTTTAATGAGCTTTACGCTGTATAATAAAGCACGATATATATATATATATATATATATATATATATATATGTAAAGTTGTCCCTATCCACGTCATGTGGGCATATAGGGAGAATAGAAATATGGATCCACTCATTCTTAATCTCGACTCCTGTCGAAGGTGAGTGGTCAGTTTCACGACCCACTCGCTTTAGCCCGGAAAAGATATCGGTACTCAAAGAATAGCAGGCTGGATGGGTTCCAGAGCCAGTCTGGACAATTTGAAGAAGGAAAATCTCTTGTCCTCGTCTGGATTCGAATCCTGGACCATTACACTACATAAAAATGATTATAATACAGTATTTAATGTCAATATTAAGTATTCAACTACTCATTTAATATTTAATTAAAAGATCCAAAAATACTACTACTATTACTACTACTAATGATATTATTATTATTATTATTATACTTTAAAGCTTGCTGTCGTTGGCTCGACTAACACAATATATATTAGACCTAACAATTACTGTGGCACGAGAAGGTAAAATACATGAGTCACTACAGCTGTACCTGTTGGCACTCGTATTATCAATTAGACATTCAGTCGCAAATTTTGTGCTCCAGATTGTACTTAAAGCCCCTCTCTGTTTAAAACCGAGAGAGGGGTGTACACTTGTTAATTAAGTTAAATGTGCTACCGGATTAGCATAAACGCATGATATTGCAGCTCTTTTTGTTAGCTTCTGTTTGCATATCCGGCGGGCGATTGACGCTCTGATTATATTCATGGGTGATGCTTATCCGTAAATCTGCACCCGGCGTCCGGCGAACCTGTCTCCCGCTAAGCTACGGACGGCTCAATAAACTGACTGCCTACAAGGATGGAGATAGAGACGTTTTCATGGCACAAGCAGTGATTTTCTCTACACCCAAACTTCTGCGAAGATTCTAGGGAAATTCTAGGCCCTTATTCAATGAACTCCAGTCTCATTTCTCCGGAAGTGAAGCAGCCGGAAGGCGACGTTAGGCGCACATCTCCATTACCTCATGGCTTACCTGCTGTAGCTGTCTGAAAACACAATTCTGACGTTGCAGTGGTTTTCTGTTTTTTGTTCAAGGCTTTAGCGCTTCGACGTACATAATAATGTATACTCAAAAATACACGGATATATTTTAGTAAATTATTTAAAAGTTCCAGACTCGTGTAAATATTCTTAAAGAGTCGGTTCTTACGTCCAAGAATACACATCTTATCACCATGACAAATTTAGACCTTCAGGAGAAGTTTCCTTATTTATTTCGAGAAAAACAAATTGCTTGAAATCATCTTGTTTTATCTTCAAATCACCGCTGTTTGGCCACTTATCCATGTCAACACGTTACAAAACAAGTACCTAAAAAAGTCATCTATTACTGTCGGCTAACATCTAACTGCTCGCTAACCCGATCGTTTCGCCTTACACATCGAATCTTTTCATGGCGAGATCTGCTGTCTGACTTGACTACAAAATCAGGAAGCTTCTGGACTGAAGCAGCGATTGATTGTCTGCGTGCTATCAGTGACGGAATGAATTAGAGCAACACGAAATTTAAGTTGTACATACAAATTTGGGACCGCCAATGAAACTGTACCGCCATTACGCATTTTCGTCTCTCGGGGGGCCGCTGACAACTTTTCGCGGAACCGAGATTGAGAAACGCTGCTTCAGACAATGTCGAGTTTTGAATGATAAAACATGCAGCATTCGTACTGTATAGATACGGTAAATTGGGGAAAAACAGCGGAGGCTCGAAGCTGACCACTCTAACCCGTTCAGTGCTGAGGTAAAGACCGAGTGGGGCTGTACCTACATCACCACTGTACGCCTTCATGACGTGTGTATGGACTATTGTACAGCAGGATTACATCCACAATGTTCTCGTCATTGTGCATGACAACCCTCAGCGTGAGTCTAACAAAACTTAGTCCTCCTACCTCAAGTCACGTGACTGAAGCTGCTATGTCCGCAGACCTCCTCCGCCAAGACTGCAGAAACACACTGATCTACGCGCAGAAGATTTCGCGCACTCTCCTGACTTGTGACATCACTCTAGGTCACTGATTTCAACTGCACGTAAGGTTTGAGACATTTGTGGAATTAATCTTGCTATTAATTTAACTCTGTATAGCGTACAGAGTTTTCTTTTCCCAAGTCATATGTCTTTCTCCAAATTTTTTCTATTAGGTGATTTCTATTTTTAGCGTTTTTGAGAGAGAATATGGTTACGTATGTATGTGTGTATGTATGTATGTATGTATGTGTGTGTTTATATGTATTTATGTTTGTGTATGTATGTATGTATGTATGAATGTGTATATATATATATGTACGTACGTATGTGTACGTATGTATGCATGTATGTATGTATGTACGTCACGTAACGTAATGTAGCATTTTATGCACACCTTTCCACAAGTATAAGTAAATATTAAACCTAAAATTTATTGGAAAAAGAGGGACCCCTTAAATGTTACAGCTTCGGGCCACAACGCGCTTAAGCCCAGTCCTGTCTGCGCTATTTCATAACATATTGCTTAGGAATAGAAGCTATGTGCTAGGAAATGAGCAGTGTATTGGGCAAGTATTGAGCAATAATAAACGTAAAAACAATACAAATATGAATTAACAGGGCCATTTTGGGGATCAAAAATAGAGAAATTATGGACAAATGAGGCGTGGAACTGACGACTTGTTCGCGGTTGGACTCAATGGCTGATTTTAAGCGTTACGAAATGCTGCGCCTAGAACAGCTGATTGATGAAAAAATGTTCGAAGGAAGTTTTGCTTTTCAGATCGGTCTATAGAACAGACGGCTGTCACTGTCCATTGCATGTGTTCTGTTTATCAACATCCAGAGCCACGTGACAAAGTAACACGTCGCCAGCTCCTTGCAGTAATCTTTAGGTGACACATCCCTTTGAGCCCGGAAGAATAAATATATTTAAAAGCGTACCGCCATGCACAACAAAGTGATATTTCTAAGGTGACTCTTTTCGGCCAATTTTTCGAGCCATTATCAGACCTATATACCAGAACCCATAAAAGGAACCATACAATCTTCTATATAACCTTAGAGAAAGAGATCTCTTCTTGTAATAAGGAAGATTTCTCATAGTTTCTTTTATGGGCTCTGGTATATAGGTCTGATGAGGGCCTGAAAAATGGGCCGAAAATAGTCACCTTAGAAATATCACAGTGTTGTGCATGGCGGAGGTCTTTTGGATACAATTTCAATAAGATATATTTTTGCTATTAGGCTACTGTATGTGTTCACACCGAATTCCGGGAAATATGTTCAATCAGTGAACTACAAGAGAACACAAGCTGTGATGCAGTGCCGATACTTCCAAGTGTGAAACATAGTGCCAGTTTACGTAGTCCTCTCATGAACCAAACGCTATTATTTTCTGTGTCCCTCACATCCACACAAAAGCTATCATGTCCCTATGTGAAAATACGTAGCGGCAGGCATTTCTTTAAGCCCTGATGGCAGAAGTGGAGCAGTGATGATGGGCAGCACAGTTTCTGACTGGAAAAACCGGCACTGGGCAGGAAAAGAATTTTGCCGTCACTGGTCGGAAGGGACAAGAGAAGGTGGAGTCCGCTGCGCGGTATAAAGATGCAGATTCGGCAGACTGTTAGGACGGCCACTTCCGCTTTGAGATCTCTCCCCTACCTCACAGTATTGATTTCCTGATGCTTCCGCCCTCTCTTTACTTCGTACGTACATCAGAATCTCTCCCTTCCGTTCTAGACCACCCATCTTAACACGGAATACTTTTCCTTGATAAGGACGATTTTCGAAGCAAGTGATTTTTCCTATTTGTTTATATGCGAATACCTGTGGCTTCCACTACAAAAAAAAATCCATAATTGTTTTGAGTTACCGAAGAGGCAGGAAGGGAATTCTTTTTTACCTTCGTCCTTATTATATGAAACAGGATTTACAAAGAATGGGAATAGCAGCTATTGCTCAAGGTGATTACATCGTACTTTAGTAATCATACGGAAATAATTTATTCAAATGGCGAGTATTGATAGCCTCATTCACTCATTCGATCGCTTGGCTATCCACGCTTAAGATGAAGCACAAATAGTGTTGATACATCTTTTTCTTGTTGGGCGCTGCTGAGTGTGCAGCGATAATGAACCCTATCGAGAAGAAACGTTTCTGTATTACATAAGGATTCAGTGCATATCACGCACGCGCAGTAAACACTCTCCACCTCAATTATAAAATTCACTCTGTTAATGTTGTACAAGGAACAGTTTGCTCTTTGTTCTAAGATCCATACAAAACACGTAAAGAAAATGTGATCACCCTGTATAATTCTTGGATGTTGAAACTGGTGGCACGCAAAGCGGCCGGTAGGCTTTAAAAGGTTAAATAGGAAAAATAAATAGTTTCGTAGGAGTTTCAGTGTTTGAAAACCAGTGAATGTGTGTTCTTTTGTCTTAATAGTTGCGGGGTAGCTCAGTCAATACAGTGACTAGGCTACGTGCTAGAACCCAGAGAAATCTGCATTCAATTGCCGACGGCATCGGCGATTTCTGACATCGCTACTGCATCAATACCAAATTTGTGGCCCAACCAAATGCCTACCAATTGTGTACCGGCGGTGAAAGTGTTCGCGGTAGGCTGCAAAACTCACTTATCTTTGTATATGATGCGCATGGTTATAACACCGGAGCTGGGCCACTGCAGGAATAAAGCGGAACACGGAGGGCTGTATTGTCAGTCGGTACTTTACCTTACTTATTCTGGAGTGAACCGACTGCAGCCGACAGAACTAGGACTTGCTGCACGTCATGCCATAGTCAGTTTATTGTTCTCTGCCTGCTTCTTTAAAACACAAGAAACAGTTTAGAAGCTTCCAATAAAGGGCATTAGAAGGAAGCATGTTTAAGTTTTAAGCACCTCTCTGCTTTAGCACTGACATGTAAGGTATTCGGAATGTAATGCCTCCATATTTTTATCGTTATTTCCAGAAAAGTTATCGATGTGGAACAAACCGCAGAGTATAGCTCAAAATTCTTGCTCTGTTTCTATAACTATTTTTCCCACATAGCTGCTTCTCGTTCGATATAACGCCAACAGAACTGAACATATTTCTCGAGCCAGTCGATGCAGGCCTATTCAGGCTATTCTCGAAACCAATTTCACGTAGGAACTTGAACTTCCTATTCACATGTGAAACTAATTCTTTTGAGATGTTTCTTTAGAGCTCCGAACAACCCGAATTCGGACGGTGCCAAATACGGGCTGTAGGGAGGAGGGTGTGACCGCCTCTGTGGTCTAGTGGTCAGAGTTTCTGGCTACATGATACAGAGGTTCCGGGTTCGATCCCCGGCGCTACCAGATTTTCTGAGTAGTAGTGGGTCTGGAACGGGGTCCACTCAGCCTCGTGAGGTCAATTGAGGAGCTACTCGAATAAAAAAAGTAGCGGCTCCAGGTCTAGAAAACAGAGATTAACGGCTGTGGGGACCCGTTGTGCTGACCACGTGACACCCCTCTATCCGCAAAAGTTGGCACTAACTTCGCCGACCGGCGG
>Ga0131853_10017906_pt1 | contig 12899 bp, 6 predicted proteins | sample TergutLab28metaG_FD_92764 | JGI IMG/M metagenome (GOLD analysis project Ga0131853, IMG submission 92764) | Labiotermes labralis P1 segment gut microbial communities from Petit-Saut dam, French Guiana - Lab288 P1 (version 2) (version 2) | ecosystem: Host-associated > Arthropoda: Insects >...
CAACAATTTGATGATAATATATCTGATTTGCTGGGATATGCTGGGTTAATATGTCTGATTTGCGGGAAATGTTGGGCTAATATGTCTGATTTGCGGGAAATGTTGGGCTAATATGTCTGGTTTGCGGAAAATGCTGAGCTAATGTCTGATTTGCGGAAAATTCTGGGCTTATATATGTGATTTGCGGGAAATGCTGGGCTAATATATTTGATTTGCGGGAAATGTTGGCTAATATGTCTGAATTGCGGAAAATGCTAGGCTAATATGTCTGATATGTGGGAAATGTTGGGCTAATATATCTGGTTTGCAGGAAATTCTGGTCTAAAAATACAAATCACAGTTTTTTTTGGAAGGAATGAAATGTGAGAGTTCCACATTATTAGACAGTTTGGTTACAAACACATCTTCAGTCAAAATGCTGTGTCCACAAAACACTGCTTGTCCGTATAAATTCATTAAAACGTAACATGCTTAATTGTTGATCAGACAAGGACTGGCCAAGTTTTATCTGCCTCCTGCAAAACTGTCTAACGGTGAGTTACGAAAAATTGCTGTTTCATGAGTGTATAGCCTTTTTATGTGAAGAGGTATGAGCGGACATATGCAGTATGTAGCCGGCAACATATGCTGCATATGTAGCACAGAATTTAATGAAGCTTCTGTTACTCTAATGCAACAGCAGATAAAACCTGGCACTAAAGCTTACTAATGTTCGTGTTAAAAGAAGAGTAACAGCAACCTCCAAGTCAGCATATCCCAAATTCTTTTGCTCGCGGACCCCTTCTGGCGTCGAAAAACAACCACTCTCCACATCCTTGGTCATGTGAATGTTGAGTGTCTGGGTGACAGCTATTCAAAATTAAAAAATTATTTTTCTGAACTGATTTTGAATAGCGTGGATATCATACCAGTAGCACGCGTTCCTATGCACTGCATGATTTGACCTTAATTACAGTGACTGTTCCTCATTTCGTGGGTATAGGAAATTCGAAATTAGATATTCTAACGGTCATTCGAAATTAACACATCGCCAATTAAAGAAGTTCCTTTTCTATATTTAAAGAAAATATTAGTCCTTTACGTTAAAGTAGCCATTACAGAACTGTACAAACGGAACCCCTGGGTACTGGTCGCGGCTCTCTTGGGATCCGCGGAGCACACTTTGGGAACCACTGCTCTAGGCATTTAAACTCGGCAATTTTAAGCATTTCTTATTGCACACAAAAGGGAGCTTTGTGGGGAGATCATGGGCATTCAGTCAGTTGTGTCGCCATAGCCCTATCACGGTTTCTGTAAATCACATCAAATGCCACGAAAGAGGCAGACAAAAATAAATATATAGAACACACCGAAATTTAACTGCCAAACCGACTAATTGGTCAAGACAAAGTCAATAAATAATTTGGAGGTAATACGTCACGATTCTTCGTGTTTGAAGGGCAGACTTATTTGAGCCGGTTTATTAGACACACAAGGCTTATTTTAAGATAAACCCTTGCCATTGCTTTCCCTTCTCACTAAGTAATTCCATTTCTGTCAAGTTCAAGTCTACGGCATTTGGTTTTCCATTTAATTATTCCCCCTCTTCATATTCTCTTGCTCATCTCTTTCAACTGCCACAGGTACTTCTTTTACACCTTCATTTACGGCGTCGCCATCTCTAAAATGCTGGAGAAAACTAGTGACTGAGTTTTTATTTGGAATAAAACTAGTGACTGGGCTATTATTTGGAATTATTACAAATTATCCATTAAAAGTATTATTTCGATTTTATGTCTAGTACATGTGGCCACAATATTCCTCTAATTCAAATTAGCTACCAGTCATCGCCTGAATTAGTATTATAGACTACATAAGTAATTATCTTGTCCCATGAGATAGTGGGACGCGAGCACAGAAAAATGTCTTTTTGCACGGTTGACACATTTTAATGCCTAAGAAATGAGTACCCTGTATAATCTTGTTGGCTAAATATGGTTTTATGCATTCACTGCATGAAATGAAAAGAATAAACGCACGGACGAATGGGGTGTTTGTGTCAGAATCTCTCTACCTTACCGAGTGTTTTAGAGCCGCCACTACTGGACATTTTTCGATTAAATTTGATACTTGTGTGTTTACATCCAAAACTTAACTTTGAAAAGTGCAAGTTAAATACGGATTGTAGGTACTTTGATGAGATTCTAAAAGATATTCCTCACATTCCTTAGAAACTGCTTGCCTTACAAAGCATAGGGCCTATAATTAAACATAGGTTCATTAATATGTTCTGTTTGATTTGAAACTAAGGTCGAAGGATTGTTAATTATATTTAACAAAGTAAAGGTAGGATCTTTAATTCAGGAGGAGGCCAGTTGAAGCAGCTTTGCAACCACACGTCTGTTTCTGCCACACAAATGCACTGATTATTGGCGTACAATTTTTTTTTTCTTGAAGCGAGGCAATATTTGAGTATTTAAAAAATAATTTGTATTTATTCAGTAGGTGGTAATTAACTTGTAGGCTCAAAAGCACAAGGAACAATAATAAAGCCAGCAAAAAACACAAGTGCAACATAAGAAACAATAAAAATACACAAAACGGAACACAAAGCAAACTAAACAAAAACAACAAATATAGCAACAGCAAGAAAACAGCAAAATAAATAAAGTTATTTGATAGTTTAACAAAGACTAACGAAGGACCGTGAACATTATTCGGCACTTATATAATATGCGTTCAATAATGTGAAACTACGTCAATGAATAATTAAGGTACGTCGTACAGAAAGTGTGGGGGGGACAAAAATTGTCACGTCTGTTGTCTTGTAAAAAACCGTCTGTCTGACATTTTCACTTTACTTGTAAGAATTTTTAATTTATTTCCAATATATTTCGATTTGTTGCATGCACAGATATGTTTAAACATTCCTGTGTGTAAAGAAAAACAGCCTAAGAGTTTCAGCAAATTGAATTTCTGCCCCCCATTTTGACCCTTTCGAAAAGAAAATTTCCGCTAGAGGATTCATGAGTTCAACAAACTGCAAGAGTAAAGACCTCCATGTCCCTCTGAAATTCCAAGTCGTATCCTACAGAAAGCATCCCAAATATTTCCCAGTACTGTCCACCTAACTGGTCTCATTAGGCCCACATGTACATCACAATCGATCAGATTATTTGTGGATACTTGCTCTTGGACTCAGCAGGATGAAGGCGTCCAACCGCGATGTTTGCAACACACAGCCTAAATATCATTGCTTTCACCTCAAGTTTCTTCATGAGTTCTGCTCCAGTTCATGCTCGGGACTTGTTTCAAACGAACGGAGGGCCTACATTCAAATAACCTATTTTTGGATATTGCTTCCAGGGACTCAGTTAAATTAGGAAGACCCCTGCTTGATTTCAGACTTCCGCCGCGGTGTCAATGAGAACTGCGCTCTTCTGAAATTTTACGCGGCTTAAATTGATAATTACCGAAGTTTCGGGACAACCTATCAATCCCATCTGCTGTAAGACGGACAGATTTTCCCGAAACGTCGGTGACAAACTACCAGCCTATGCTGCTTCAAATCCCAGAACAGCGCAGATGTCAAGAAGAACCCCTATTAAAGATGCCTCCCGGGCGTGACAGAAGGACTGACCATTACATTTTGACGCTCTATTTAAATCCATTGACTCTAAATAACTTCAATGTCTGATGAATCTTCACTAAACAAGAAGGTCGTTTGTTCTGTTGTATCGGCGGTCTGCCTTCATTGCACGCGATCAAATGTATGTTTGTGTATTTTTGTGCAAATTTAAAGCTAAATGCCCGGACCATTTACACAAACTTCGGCATTGTCTTTTCTATAGTCGATATCTATACGTGATTAACTAATCCGAAATTCTTGTTGGACCGGAGCCAAGCATCACACAAGAACACATCATAGATTTTCTCTGTCTTACACACTGTGACAATGCTGTGTTCTGCGGTCCAACTTCGTATTTGAGAATCCCAGATTCGGCTCTTCCCCCAGCAATTATTACCGTGCGAGGTCTGTCATGACTACGGAGCGTCCTGCCACATGCCGAAACGCTGGCCTCAGATCGGCCACGTTCTCTTGATTCACTATTTACAGGCATCTCTACGCCTGAAAATTATCTAAAACAGGCCTGTTCAGTTGACAGAACAAAAAACAAACAAAAAACTGTCGACTATGGTTAATGTAACTGCAATAAATTGCCAACAGCAGGCCTAAAATCTAAATTAATGAAAACACAGGCGATAAAATGAGCCCAACATTAAGAATAATAATATAGTTTCTTCACGCTTAAGAGGGCCGGAGTATAAAACCGCTGCTAACCTTTATGAATATGTATTGTGTACGTTCGCCTAAGAGCAGAGGCCCGTGAAGAGGTTGCCCGAGTTGCGTCTGCACTGCATAAGGTATCTACATTTCTACCCACTACGGCGCAGTTCCACTTGATTTAAAGAATACTTCCCCTTGGAATGTCCGCGGTAGCACAGTGGTTAAGGTGCTGTGCTACAAATCGGATGGTCGCTGGTTCGATTCCAAATGGTGTCATTGGAATTTTTCGTTGACATAATCCTTCCGATCGCAGTATGGCCCTGACGTCGATTCAGCCTATAACACAAATTAATACCAGGAGTATTTCCTGGTGGGTAAAAGCGGTCGGTGCGTAAGGCTGACAACCTTACCACCATCCTGGGCCATTGCCATGTAATCTGGGAACCTTAACTTCTTGGAACCCTCTGGACACCTCGGGTCTGTAATAAGACTGATTTACCTTTTTACCTCTGGAATGAAACGCCGTTCAGCCTATTATATATGTCGCGATGTTGGAATTTATTAAATAATCTTAATATATCTGTGGTAGTTTTATCTCAAACATGATGACATATGAGCCGGACTACTCAGCATTCCGAAAGCATTCCATAAACTTAAATTTCAGAACATATTTCGAAACATGTAGAGGTTGATTGACGAAATAAACTGAGGGTAAATAATGCATCAAGTTGGTTTTTATTACATAGATGTAAAAAGTTGTTTTGAGAGATTGAAGAATTGTGAGAAAAACAGTATTTCTGGTACCTACGTTTTGAGACATGCAGTGGTGAGAACGCCAGACTCACCTAATTGACAGAGAGCAAGGAAACAAGCAGAAGAGCTGAAAATGTACTGCACTATTATAATAACAAAATCTCGTTTAAACAATGACGGTAAATAACAAAAAATGGATGATGAAACACACCCTTTGGTTTTTAAAAGTTAATAAAGTTGAAGAATTTAGGGTTTTCATTTCCTGAATTGCTTCGATGGACATTTTGTAGTTAAGAGGTTAAAGAACAGAGAAATATTGTACGTGACTGATGCAATTTCATTATTTCGGCGAGTTTGTTTAGGAAATAGCCGGACAAAGAACGGGCGCTTTCAGTAGTAAACAATAACATATTTAACCGAAAGACAATGTGACGATGCCCACAAAACCAGAATCTAAAGACATGGAAAGAAAATCAAACTCGTCTATTGCACGGCATGTTTACATGAAGAAAGAATGAACGTCTATTTGAAATGACGCGACTGATATAAATTATAATTCTGTGGGTCTAACTTAAAGTTACATATAAGTCTAGTTTTGTGGCCTAGATGTGTTATTAGCTGAGATGTATTTGAGTTTTTAGGTATTAACTTTCTTAGTAAAACATCACGTTTCGAAAGATGACGCTGCTTCCATTATCAGGTACAAAATAAAAATCTGAAACCTAATTTTTGGGTCCATTACACTGAACAAATGACGATCAAAGGTCTATCACTAAACCCACGTGACTCAGAGTACCTTCATCTTTCGAACCCAATTGAGTAGATTCCTCCACACCCTTTCACCTAAGGAAATACACTGAGGCAATTTCCGAAACGTATCTTTCTTTTTTGCAATTCCAGACTATAGAAAATTCCAAAAGTCGAGTAACCCTAAATATTGACGATAAACTAGGAAGTATATGAATAAAAGGGGCCGTAGTCTGTTTTAAGCCACTACAGAACCAGTTGCCATATAAGCACTTCGCATTTTTCAAGATGTACAAGTCATTAGAACGAGTAATATCAGCAGGATGTCAAAATATCGATATATGTCAAGATAACCACGTGTAAACAACTTATAAATAATGGCGCAATATTACATTCTTTCAAACAAATCTAGGCCTCATATGTGACATTATGATTCGAAGTTTCAGCATCGCTACTACGCAAGGAATTGATAACAGCTTGAGTATTCGTATATCAATTAATCCATTTCAATGATTAATTTGCTCCCAATTTAAAATCAAGTCCAAAAAGAATTTTCTTTGTAATTAGCCTTCTCTCGTATATTCAAATTTTAATAAATTTCGGAGAAAATTTACTTCTTCGTCTTTACATCAAGGACTGAAGTTAGATGGCAAATCTTTTCAACATGCTGACATCCATTTAGACAATTAATTAAGTCCTCTATGTGATCACAACGATAAATTTCGGTATCTATTCAAACCCTGGGGGTTGGTTATCCACTTTTGGTAGAACGTTCGCTTTCTTGTACTAATATTTAGTCCACCTGCTGATTGCCATCTTGCCGGCCAAAGTGGTCTGGGGGAGGGTGAAGCTGATCAGAAAGGAAGAGTTGCTAATTGATGGAAGGAAGGTATATTCTTTATCTTATTACAGATAATTTCAATTGCCTGGCACAAAGTAACAAGTAACTATTTTTAAAATTTCTAAGACACTTACGTGCGACCAGAATATTCACAAGTGCCCTGGTTTACATAGGCCTACAATCCTATTACAACATACAGTTGATGACTCACAATAAATTTTACATTTTTATTTTACATTTTTATATGTTCCGTGTCCGTGCATCAAAGAACGTTCCTTACTTGTATGATAAGCCAACAAATTTACATTTCTAAACACATTCAGTCACATAAATGTGATACGCTTTTGTTGGTTTATCATGTAAGTACAAACTGTACATCTTAAACAGAATATGTGGAATATCAGTAAGTATCAAGATCTATTATTAGTAAACACACTTCCTCCTGCAACATCAGTGGAAAAATATGATTACGTGCCATATTACCTGCATTGTATAGTCAAAATTTCGTGACTGATATCTCCTTGGCCAATAAGCGATAACTAAGCTGGACAACATCGACTGCCTGAAGTGTTACATTTATTCATAATGGCAATATTTTCCCTTGTTTTATTTCCATTTAAATATTTCATGACGCACACATTCTGAAAGCAGGATCAGCTTGAATAATTTGGCATCGCAATACTTCCAATCCTGACTTGAAACGTGTTTTTGAAAAATAAGAGAATAACAAATCACTAAATTAAAAAAACAATGTTACGCAAGATGTTATGCATTCCGGTCTTCCGGGATGTTATTCTGTGAAGCTGAGTTAACAGATCCCAGTTCCTTCAGAACTCCGTTGCCCAACGTAATATCCTGCAAAATTATTCATTTGTATTTCGTATCATTCTCAATAGGGTAGAGGGATTTATTTTTTTTCTTTTAAATATCGTGCTGATTGTTACACACTGCGTTTCAATTCGTGTTCGTTTTCTATAAAGTGGTGAGAATAGAATTAAAGAAAAGCCTGTACTAGTTTGATTTCACATTTATAATTTGCTTCTTGTCCTCCTGAAAGTTTCATGGTGAAGAAAGTAAGACAAATATCAGCGAAGTTTTTTTTCTCAGCGAGAATATTACAGAATTTGAAGCCTCAGAGTCTTCATTTTAGACAAAATAACGCACCACAACAAAGGCCAATGACTTTAAAAATTTAAACATAAATTCGTCTTTACTCTCATAATACGAGCCTCCATACATCTTGTAGCGCTATAGGGGATTTTAAATTATAAAAAAAATTTGAAACGAGTTAAATGTAACCCAGAATACTTTCCGGACCTCTCGGAATATCACATGTGACTTATAAACCGTAAAGTTTTACATTCCGCTCAAAGGCGTTTTAAAGCCTCTGGCTACGCAGGGGCGTCAGACAAACACAGCTCAACACACTAGTTTTCATTTTCACTTCAAAGAGAGTGCCATGGCTTCATAGTTTCATTCCAGAAAGTGTTACTTAAGGCACATTTTAATAATATAAATAACGTATTACAAATTCAAGAGGCTTAGAATTCTGGGTAGAAATGTATCGTATATTCGTTACACTCGATTTATCTACGGAATAAACATGGTGGCTTCTCAATGAATATGTTCCTTGTAGGAAAGAGATAAGTGTGCTTACCCTTTTGAAAGAAAAGTGTTTATTGTAACACACGACTACAAGCACGTCTGAGACAATGTCAGGTGTAAACCATACTTGAACAAGGTCAATTGTGTCAAATTTAGATGCATGTTCCGCGTGACAACTAGCTCGATATTTATTATGTTCGTTCCCGACGTACTTGGAGTTCCCTGTATATTCTGACGCCTCTCGGGCTTCTTTCACTTATTTAGGAAACGTCTTTGAGACAATTCGTTAAATCAAATTCACAACTATAGCACCGTTTAAAACGTCAATACGTGTGTAGCAAATGTCATAACTTGAGGGGCCATGCTGACTTAAAAAACGCATCTAAATATGACAGAATTAGCTTTGTAAACAGAGTTTATAACCTTCCTTTAAAAGTTATAGGACATTCCGTATAACATGTACTACCAGTTGAACATTAAAAACTCACCGTTGTTTACAAAGTCTATTTTTTTGGGATCATTCTCTCAATAATCTGCGACTTTTGACGTTTTGTTCACCGTGCATCTCAGTATATTTATCTCCGTATTTAACCAACTTAATGCACAAAATTTGTTTCACAATAAGTTTTATTTCATGCCTCTACATGTTTCGAGCACATGTGCTCATCATCAGGAGGTCTCGTGCACGAGACGGCCACCTATAAGTGTGATGATACCAGAGGCTGTGTAATGCAATTTTGACCTCCTGATGATGAGCACATGTGCTCGAAACATGTAGAGGCATGAAATGAAACTTATTGTGAAACAAAGTTTGTACATCAAGTTGGTTAAATACTGAGATATATATGCGACTGGTTCTCTACACAGTGTTAATCGATGGCCTTGAGGATGACTCATCCTCTAATAGAAATGAGTAACAGCCGTATCGCTTGGGGGTAAAGATGGCCAGTGTCAGGGCTGACAAACTTGTCACCTTCCAGTGCCAACTGTCTAGAAATTCCGAAAGCCGCAACCTCCTGGAGCCCAAAGGGCCTGTCCAGGCTTGTACAGGGATAGCTTTTACCTTTACTTTTAGATTGCTTGTTTGGCATGTTTTCTGTGAAGTAGGGACGGTATTTTGACACGTATTATTCAAATAAAATATGTGCTTCGACACTTTAATATAAATGATTGGTTTGTGGGTAGTAAAAATCTGCTCTTTCCCTTTGGATATAGAACATCCGAAAGCGTGATATTCTCTTTGAAACCAACAAGAAAAAGTCAATTTCGCTGTCGGTAAGAAAAAAAATGGCCGTTATGAGTGTAGAATCCATAAGGCTCTGCATCACTGATATGAAAAGACCACCACTGAACATGCCACGTCTTTGCAATATACGCTGTACTGTAAGATTCATTTTAAATGTTACCTCGCTTTCTCAATTTCGTCTTCCAAGACGCCTTTTTCCAAGAAGTGTTGCCACAAATATCTTCACCATCCTAGCTACACTCACAGATAATTGCAACCCTTTAGATGCCAGCAACCTAAAAACACGTAACTCCCTACTTAAACCAGGCAACTCTTCGTCATTTAGTCCAGAAATCCTGAATTTTTTGAATGTGTCACCCTGTACGGTTCCAAGTACTGTCCAGGGTACTTTGTGTTATGCACTGCGTAATGCAGACATATCCTCTTCCTGTGTTATAAGAGGCTCTGTTTCACCTCCATACAAAACAGACGGCATATCTTGATGTCAGGTGTTTGTAGTCTGTCATTTAACTGGAGACCCCGCCAATCAATTATGCTGCATATTGTCGGATAAGTGGACGATAGTGGATAATAAATTTTAAAAAAAGTGGATTGAAGCGGTCATAACATAACTGCAAATATCCTTATAATTCCCGGAAGGGATTAAAAAAACTGTTTGTTGGAGTCACGGTGGAGTTCTCCCTATTACAACTCAGAAGCGTTAAGGTTTCGAAAATTTAATCGGTGATTCAAAGCGCCAAAACGAGTTAATGGCATTGATGTTAGTGCAATGGTACACACCACGCCATTGATGTGAGAGCAATAGTACACACCACGCCATTGATGTTAGTGCAATAGTACACACCACGCCCTTGTTGTTAGTGCATTAGTACACACCACGCCATTGATGTTAGTGCAATAGTACACACCACGCCATTGATGTTAGTGCAATAGTACACACCACGCTACTGATGTTAGTGCAATAGTACACACCACGCCATTGAGGTTAGTGCAATAGTACACACCACCCCATTGATGTGAGAGCAATAGTACACACCACGCCATTGATGTTAGAGCAATAGTACACACCACGCCATGGATGTTAGCGCAATAGTACACACCACGCCATTGATGTTAGTGCAACAGTACACACCACGCCATTAATGTTAGTGCAACAGTACACACCACGCCACCGATGGCTGTGTTCTACGTACCTTGGTCACTGATAACTCTGTGCTGTGACACTGATAACTGCCTGCTGCATACCGCGCCAATACTGACTGTGAACCGTAGCATATAGCGTGTCTCTGATGACTGTTTGCTGCTAGAAGTATTGTCATATTTATCGTCTATTATTTTAACCTGTGTTGTTAACAACAATGGTGAAAACAAGGGGCAGTGTCTAAGTCTATAGAAAACAAGTTACCTCCTCATTGTACCGGCCATAATGGAGCGATGGTTAAATTTTGTAAGGCAAAACTAACGTAAAAATATATATTCTAATGGAACGGAAGTTTGTAACTCGAAATAAATTTGAGCGCGTGCGATATTCGGCAGTCGAGATGAAGTCCGAATATGCGTGATTGGTGAGCATGTCAAACAGCTGCCTTGAGTATGTCGTCTTTTGTAATATGCCTCTGCAAATACTACGCATGGTGAAGTGGCTCGAAGGAGTTGAGGATAGTTCATTCATTGCTGTACATTACGTAATACACAAGGACTAGTTCTGTTTCCGGAACGTTTCCTTTACAAATATAAAACAACTGCCCACCTCAGAACAAAATTTTTCGTTCGATTTGTGCCTCAAAAAATTCATGAACAATTGTGTGTTTTGTACAGAAAATGCACTTATATGTAAGCCGACACAAACTTAATACCCCGGGAAACAAAGAAGAACACGAACAGAAGTCCATGTACTGGTATGTAGTGAGACGCTAAACATTTAGTTCGGGAACAGGTGCAGCAATATACTGCTCTGGGTTTTCCCATATTATAACCGTTCGTCCTTCTTGTAAAATGCACTTTATAAAAGATGCACCGTCGGAAAGTGAAGAAGGTAAGATGGACAGATTGAGTATGCAACAGAGGATAAAATACGAGCATTTGATCTGAAATTTTTCATTCATAATTTTGTAATTAGAGGGCTGAATTATGGCGAAATTTTGATAAAGTTGGGAGGGCGAATTTTGCGTTGAAAAACATAAAATTTTTGTATCATATTAAATAAGGTTTTGATTTTAAATTCTGAGACGCCTGTTGCACATCCGATTATAAATTGCTGGAAATCTTGTGTTAATATTTCTTGTTGGTCGTCATCTCTGTTTCTTCAGGGTATCGTTTATTTCCAGCGTAAGGAAAGCGCCTCCATGCACCTTCCTGCATAAGTTCAGATTTCGGGTGACTGAAACAAATCCTTCAGTCACACGTCAAACATATGTATGTAATTGCAGACTAACACTTTTTGAGGGAAATTTATGCATAGCCTATATTATTGTATATACTGCCTCTCTCTTAACTGTCTGTTACATACAAAAATTCATATTCTACCGTACAGGGCAAAATGCTTCATTTAGAAATACCTACCTCTGACGTTGTCTGGAGAAATAATCTCTGTTTTTTCAGAGAATCCCACAGAACACATTAACACATTCCTTGGGCAAATTGTGGATAAATCTAAGGTTAGGGCAGGTGGTATATATAGTTACCACTGTGGCTTAAATACTTAAGGAAGTAGGATATGAGGGTGTGGGATGGAAACATCTAACTCGTATGGTCTAGTGACAGAGGCTTCAGAGCATGGTGATAAGAACAATAATTTTATAAAAGTCGGGAAATGTTTTTGCCAACTGAGCGTCTGTGAGATTCTCAAGAGGGCGCTTACAGGGACAGTTATTCAGTTCTTGGGCCGACTGTTCTGGTAGTCACATTTCATTCTATCTGCAGTTGGTGATGAATCAGTCTATTCTTTATTCCAAACCCCCACCCACTTGAACCCACAGTGCCCAGCACAATTTACGGTACACGCTTCGTCTGCCCCAAATTCTCCAGAAAAATAAACTTTATTTCTGTTCGATTTTTCATTCCTTTCTCCCGTTATAGACAGCACAGTACGGACCGTACGACCAGATGGCCGGACAGGGAACAATAAAACACTGGCCTATATGCGCATAATTTTAATGCCTTCCATAGCAAGTCTCACGCATCGGTGAACAATTACAACTAGAACAGAAATAGCGCTTCCATATACACATTTACAAAACTCCTTTTTTTTATCATGTCTCAGTGTTTTGGCTATCCTTGCACCATCTCACGCGTTGCGCCTTCAGAATACGAAGACCAAGTTTCATTGGCGTCCAGCTTCATGGTTTTGTGCAAACTCGCAAACTTCATTATTTTTTAATTATGTGAGATTACGAGTATATAAATATACTAAATACAACAACAACAACAACAACAACAAC
>Ga0131853_10017907_pt1 | contig 12898 bp, 10 predicted proteins | sample TergutLab28metaG_FD_92764 | JGI IMG/M metagenome (GOLD analysis project Ga0131853, IMG submission 92764) | Labiotermes labralis P1 segment gut microbial communities from Petit-Saut dam, French Guiana - Lab288 P1 (version 2) (version 2) | ecosystem: Host-associated > Arthropoda: Insects >...
CATGCTTCCAACAATGGCGGCACCGCTGGGAGAAGTGTGTGGAGTCCCAAGGGAACTACTTTGAGGGTGATTAGGTATCCAACGCTCCAAGTAAGCCAGTTTCTTTTTCCCGGCCAAAGGTCGAATACTTTTCTAACAGACCTCGTAGATGTACTGTACAGGCACTGAGGAACCGTAAAGGCCGTGGGGCCCATAGAGGGAGAAGAGGTACAGATGTACTATACAGGCACTGAGGCTCTGTACGGGCCGTACGGCCCACAGGGGGAGTAGAGATATAGCTGGACAGTACAGGCACAGAAGCTCTGTAGAGGCTGTACGGACCACAGGGGTAGTAGAGGTATAGATGTACTATACAGGAAATGAGTCTCTCTAAAGGCTGTACAACAAAAAGGGGGAATAGAAGTACAGATGTGTTTTACAGTCACTGAGGCTCTTTAGAGGCAGTACGGCCCACAGAGCGAGTAGAGATATAGCTGTACTCTAAGGAAATAATATTCTGTATATGCTGTACAGGCAATAGGGGGAGTAGAGGAACAAATGTACTGTACGGGCACTGAGGAACTGTACAGACTGTACGCCCAAAAGAGGGAATAGAGGTATAGGTGTACTAGACAGGCACAGAGGACATGTACAGGCTGTACGGCCCACAGGGGGAGTAGAGGTATAGCTGTACTGTACAGGCACTGAGGCACTGTAAAATTTGTACGTCTCACAGGGTGTAGATATAGAGCTGTACTGTACAAGAACTTAGGTCTGTAGAGCGGGTACAGGCCACAGGAAGAGTAGAGGTATAGCTGTAATATACAGGCACTGAGCTTCTGTACAGTCCGTAGGGCCCACAGGGGATTAAGACTTATAGATATACTGTACAGGCACTGAGGACTGTACAGGCTGTACGGACCACAGCGGTAGTAGAGGTATTGCTGTACTGTACAGTCGCTGAGGCACTGTAGAGATTGTACGGTCCACAGGGAGAGTAGTGGTATAGAAGTACACTACAGGCACTGAGGCCCTGTGAATTTTCTACGGCCCAAACGGGGAGTAGAGGTATAGATATATTGTACAGGTACAGAGGCTCTGTACAGGTCCAACGGCCCACAGTGGGAGTAGAGTTATAGCTCTACTGTACAGGCACTTAAGACGTGTACATGCTGCACGACCCATGGGGTGAGTAGAGGGATAGATGTACTGTACGGGCACTCAGGCTGTGTAAAGTTGTAGGGCAAACAGTGGGAGTAGAGGTAAAGCACTACTGTACAGGCAATGAGGCTCTGAAGTGTGGGTACGGCCCACAAGTGGAGTAGAAATATAGCTATGCTCTATAGGATCTGAGGCTCAATAAAAGGTTTAAGGCACACACGGGGAGTAGAGATATAGTTGTATTGTACATGCACTGAGGCTCTGTACAGGCCGTACGGCCCACAGGGTATATAAAGTTAGACATGTACTGTACAGGCACTGAGGAACTCTACAGAGAGTGCGGCCCATAGAGGGAGTAGAGGTACAGTTGAACAGTACAGGCACTGAGGCTCTGTAAAACCTTACAGCCTACAGGGGGATTAGATGTATAGCTGTACAATACAGGCACTGAGGCTCTGTAGAGACTGTACGGACCAGAGGGATAGTAGAAGTATAGATGTAATGTACAGACACTGAGACTCTGTAAAGGCCGTAAGGCCCCAAGGGGGATGGGTGTTATACCTGTACTGTAAAGGCAATAAAGATCTGCATAGCCTGTACGGATCAAAGGGGGAGTAGAGTTACAGATGTACTGTACGAGCCCTTAGGAGCTGTAAAGTTTATACGCCCCACATGTTGAGTAGAGTTATAGATGTACTGTAGAAGCGCTGAATTTCTGTAAAAGCCCAACGGCCCACAGGAAGAATAGACGATTGGGTGTACTGTACAGGCACTAAGGTCCTGTAGAGAGTGTACGGCCATAGTTGGAGTAGAGGTTTGGCTGTAATTTACAGGCACTGTGGACCTGTAAAATCTGTACGGCCCACTGGAGGACTAGAGGTAATGCTGTACAATACAGGCACTGAGGCTCTGTAAAGGCCGTAAGGCCCACAGGGTGAGAAGATGTAAAGCTGTACTGTACAGGCACTGAGGATCTGTAGAGTATGTACGGCCCATAGGGGGATTAGATTTAGAGGTGTACTGTTCAGGCACTGGGGTCCTGTTCATTCCGTACGGCCCACAGGATTAGGAGAGGTTTAGCTGTACTGTATAGGAACAGAGGCAATGTAGACGCCGTACTGCCCACAAGTGGATTAAAGGTAAAGTTGTACTGTACAGGCACTGAGGTACTCTACAGGTTGTACGGGCTATAGGAATCTTAGCGGTGTAGCTGTGTTGTACAGGCACCGAATTTCTGTACAGGCCGAAAGGACCACAGGGGGATTAGAGGTAGAGATATACTGTACAGTCACTGTGGCCCTGTACATTCTCTATGGCCCACAGGGGGAGTAGGAGATTAGATGTACTGTGCAGGCACTGAGGCGCTTTATAGGCTGTACGGCCCGCAGGGAGAGTAGAGGTAGAGCTGTAATCTACAAGTACTGAAGCTCTGTAAAAGCCGTACGGCACCCAGGGGGAGTAGAATTATAGATGTACTCTACAGTCACTGGGAGTCTGTAAATTCTGAATGGCCCAGAGGAGGAGTAGAAATATAGCTGTTATCTACAGTCACTGAGGACCTGTAGAGGCTGTACGGTCCATAGGGTGAGTAAAGATTTAATTGTAATGTACAGGAACTGAGGCATTTTAAAGTCTCTAAGGCCCACAGGGTGAATAGAGGTGGAGCTGTAAGATACAGGCATTGAGGCTCTCTAAGGTGGGTACGGCCCAGAGGGGGAGTAGATGTTTAGCTGTACATTACAGGCACTGAGGCTCTGTCAAGTCTCTAAGGCCTACACGGGTTAGAAGTTTAGCTGCACTGTACAGGCTCTGAGGCACTGTACTGGCTGTACGGCCCACAGGTGGTGTAGAGGCATAGCTGTACTGTACATGAACTGAGGTTCTGTACAGAAGGTACGGCCCACAGGGTGATTGGAAATATAGATGTATTGTACAAGCACTGAGGTCCTGTAAAGACTGTACGGACCACAGGGTTAGTAGAACCATAGCTGTATTGTACAGGCACTGAGGCTCTTTGAAGGCCGTACGGCACACAGAGGAGTAGAGATATAGCTGTAATGTACTGGCAGTAAAGCTCTGTAAAGGCTGTAGTGCCTATAGGTGTTGTAGGGGTGCAGATGTACAATACAGGCAGTGAGGAACTTTACAGGCTGTAGAGTCCACAGAGGTAGTAGATGTATAGATGTACTGTAGAGGAACTGAAGTTCTGTACAAGCCGTACCCCCCACTGGGGAAGTAGAAATATAGCTTATTTTACAGGCACTGAGCAATCTAGGGTGTGTACGGACCATAGGGGGCGTAGAGATTAAGCTGTAATGTACAGGGACTGAAATTCTGTACAGGCCGTATAGACCACAGTGGGAGAAAAATGTTATGTGTGTTTTACCGGCACTGAAGTTCTCTAAAAACTGTACGGCTAAAAGATGAAGTAGAAGTATAGCTGTATTGTAAGGGCACTGAAGCTCTTTAAAGTCTGTACGGACCACAGGGAGATTAGATACATAGCTGTACTGTGCAGGTAATGGGGCTCTGTACCGGCCTTATGGCCAACAGGGTGATAAGACGTTTAAATATGCTGCACAAGCACTGAAGCTCTGTGGAGAATTTACGACCCATAGAGGAGTAGACGTTTAGCTCTACTCTACAGGCACTGAGGATCTCTACTGTCCGTACGGCCCACAGGGAGAGTAGAGTTATACTCTATTGTATAGGCACTGAGGCTCTGTACAGACCGTAAGGCCCACAGAGGGAGAAGATGTATAGCTGTACTGTACAGGCACTGAATATCTGTAGAGTATGTACAGCCCATAGGGGAGTAGAGTTAGAGCTGTACTGTACAGGCACTGAAAATCTGTTCATTCCGTACGGCCCACAGGAATTAGAGAGTTATAGCTCTACTGTATAGGCACAGAGGCATTGAAGAGGCCGTACGGCCCATAGGGGGATTAGAGGTAAAAATGTACCGTACATTCACTTTGTCCTTGTACATTCTGTACGGCCCAAAGGGAATTAGAATATTAGCTCTAATGTACAAGCACTGAGGCCCTTTATAGACTGTACGGCCCACAGGGGGAGTAGATGTACAGCTGTACTCTACAGGCACTGAAGCTCTGTATAGTCTGTACGGCCCACAGGGGGAGTAGTGGTATAGACGTACTCTAAATGCATTGAAGCTCTGTTGAAACTTTACGGCCACAGGGGGAGTGGAATTATAGGTGTACTGTGCAGTCACTGGGAGTCTGTAAAGTCTGAAAAGCCCATAGGTGGAGTAGAAATATAGTTGTTTTCAACAGGCACCCAGGACATTTAGAGGCTGTACGGTCCATAGGGGAGTAGAGGTTTAATTGTAATGTGCAGGAACTGTGCTTGTTTAAAGTCTCTACGCCCCACAGGAGAGTAGAGGTATAGCTGTACTGTACAGGCTGTGAGGCTATGTAAAGTGGGTACGGCCCAGAGGGGAATTAGATGTATAGGTGTACTCTACAGGCTCTGAAGCTCTGTAGAATCTCTACGGCCTACAGGGTGGTAGAGGTTCAACTGTACTCTAAAGGCACTGAGGCACTCTACTGGCTGTCGGGCCCACAGGGGAAGTAGAGGCAGAGATGTACTGTACATGAACTGAGGCTCTGTAGAGAAAGTACGGCCAACAGGGTGATTAGAAATATAAATGTACTGTATAAGCACTGAGGACCTGTAAAGGCTGTACGGACCACAGGCTTAGTAGAACAATAGCTGTATTTTACAGGCACTGAGGCTCTGTAAAGGCCGTACGGCACACAGAAGAGTAGAGATATAACTGTATTCTACTTGCAATAAGGCCCTGTACAGCCTGGAGAGCCCACAGGTTTTGTAGGGGTATAGATGTACAACACAGGCAGTGAAGATCTCTGCAGTCTCTACGGCACACAGAGGGAGTAGATGAATAGGTGTACTGTAGAGAAACTGAAGTTCTGTACAAGCCGTATGACCCACAGAGGATGTAGAGGTTTAGCTGTACTGTACAGGCACTGTGTCACTGTATGTTTTGTACGGACCATAGAGGGCGTAGATGTTTAGCTCTACTCTACAGGCACTGAGGATCTCTACAGGTCGTACGGCCCTCAGGGAGAGTAGAGTTTTACTGTACTGTATAGGCACTGAGGCTCTCTACGAGCCGTAGGGCCCACAGGGTTGTAGAGGTCTATTTATACTAATATTTACTGAATCACTGTAAAATCTGTACGAGCCATAGGCGGAAAAGGGGATTAATTTTACTGTAGAAGCACTGAGGATCTGTAAAGTGTTTACGTACAACAGGGGTAGTAGATTTATTGCTGTACTGTACATGCTTTGAGGCTCTATAAAATCTGTACTCTCCATAGGGGGAGTAGAGGTTTAGGTGTTCTCTACAGGCACTGAAGCCCCGTAAATTCTTTATGGCCCTCATGGGTAGTAGAATTTTAATTATAATTTACAGGCACTGAGGCTGTGTAGAGGCTGTACAGTCCACGGAAGGAATAGAGTTATAACTGTACTGTACAGGCACTGATGATCTGTGCAGCCTGTACGTCCAACAGGGGTAGGGTTTGTATAGTTCTATTCTAGAGGCACTGAAGTTCTGTACAGGCCGTACGGCCCATAGGGGGAGAAGTGATTTAGCCGTACTGTACAGGACCTGTGTGTCTGCACAGGCTGTTTGGACCATAGGGTATTTAGAGTTATAGCTGTTCTCTGCAGGTACTGAGACTGGGTAAAGGCATATCGGCCCATAGGAGGCGTAGATATTTAGCTGTACTTAACAATCACTGTGGCTTTGTAGAATCTGTAAGGTTCATAGAAGGAGTAGCAGTAAAGATTTTCTCTACAGGCACTGAGGGACTTTACAGGCCGTATGGCCCATAGAGGGAGTAGATATTTAGCTGTATGTACAGGCACCATGTTACTGTATAGGCCGTACAGGCAATATGCGAGTAGAATTTTAGCTGTACTCAACAGGCACTGAAGGTGTGTGCAGGCCGAATGGCCCATGGGTGTGTAGATATTTAGCTGTACTTTACAGGCACTGAGGTTCTTTAAAGCCTGTACGTCCAGCAGGGGAATAGAAATTTAGCTCTACTCTACAGGCACTGATATTCTGTACAATCCGTACAGACCGTAGGGAGAGTAGAGGTATTAATGTACTGTAGAGGAACTGATAATCTGTACAGGCTGTACGGCCCATAGGGAAAAGATATATAGTTTTACTGTAAAAGCTGTTATATTCTGTAGAGCCCGTACGGCCTTTAGAGTGAGTAGATGTATACATTTATTCTACGGGCAATGATGTTCAGGAGAGTCCGTTCGGCCCATAGGGATAGTAGAGTTATAGCTGAACTCTACAAGTTCTGAGGTTAGGTAGAGGCCGTAATTCCCATAGGGAGAATAGATATATAGATGCACTTTACAGGACCTGAAGTTTTGTAGAATCCGCACGGCCCATATTGGAGTAGAGGTATTGCCGTACTGTACAGGCACTTTGGTACTGTACAGGCTGTTCTGCCAATAGGGGAGTAGTGGTACAGCTGTAATGTAGAGAAAGTGAGGCTCTGTGCTGGCCGTACGGAACTTAGGGTTGTAGAGTAATAGATGTATCGTAGGCACTGAAGCTCTCTAGGGGATGTAAAGTCCTAAGGTGGTGTAGATGTATAGCTCTAATTTAGAGGTACTGAAGTTCATTTCAGAGTCTACGCCCCATTGGGGTTGTAGTGTTACAGCTGTACCGTACAGGCACTGATGTAATGTAGAAGCCGTACGGCCCATAGGGGGATTTGAGTTATAATTCTACTGTACAGGAATTGAAGCTCTATACAGGCCGTAAGACCCATACGGGGAGTAGAAATTTAGAATTATTGTACATGCGCTGAAGCTGTCTACAGAAGTTATGGTCCATAGGGGTGTAGATGTCTAAACGTAATATGCAGCACTGAGGCACTTTATTGCCTCTACGGGCCATAGGGGTAGTAAATTTTCTGTACAGGTACTGAGGCTTTGTAGAGGCAGAATGGACCTAAAGTTTTGTAGAGGAATAGCTGTATCCTACAGGCACTGAGGATCTGTAAATTCTGTAGGGTCCATAGGTTGAGTAGAGGTATATCTGTATTGTACAGGCACAGAAGCTTTGTAAATTACGTACGGCCCATAGGGGGTAGAGTTATAGCCGTAGTGTAAATTGACTGATGTAGTGTACAATCCGTCTGGACAGAAGGCGAATTAGAGGTATAGGTCTACTTTACAAGCACTGAAGATCTATAAAGGCTTTACGGCACAAAGGGGGATTAGAGGTATATTTGTACTATACAGGAAGTGAAGCTGTGTATAGACTGTAAGGCCCAAAGTTGGAGTGGAAATTTAGATGTACTGTACAGGCACTGGAAAAATGTAGAGCCTATACGGCCCACAGGATGAGTAAATGTTTAGCTCTAATGTACAGGTACTGAGGCTCTGTACAAGGATATGGCCGACAGGGGGAATAGAGGTAAAGCTGTAGTCTACAGGCAATGTGGCTCTCTAAATTCTGTAAGGCCTATATGGGAGTGGAGATATAGATGTACACTACAGGCACTGAATCACTGTAAAGGCTATACGGCCCACAAGGCGAGTAGAGGTATTGCTATCCTCTACAGGCACTGAGGCTCTCTGGAGGTTGTACGGTCAATAGGGCGAGTAGAATTTATGATGTACGGTACAGGCCCTGGGGCCCTGTACGGTTGTACGGCCCACAGGCGGAGTGGAAGTAAAGCTGTAGTCTACAGGCACTTAGGTTGTGTACAGGCTGTACGGCCCAAAGGCGGATTAGGGTTATCGCTATACAGTACAAACACTGAAGTACTGTAAAGATTCTATGGTCCCTAGGGTAAGTAGAGTTGCAGCTGTACTGTACAGTCGCAGATGCTCTCTACAGGTCGTATGTACCTTAGGGAAAGTAGTGGTTAAGCTTTGCTGTAGAGGAACTGAGACCTTTTAAAAGCCGTATGTCTCACAAGGGGAGTAGAACTATAGTTGTAATGTAAGGCATTAAAATTCTGTACAGGCCGTAAGGCCCATATGTGGAGTAAATGTATAACTGTAAAGTACAGGCACTGAGTGATTTAGAGGCTGTACAGCCTATAGGGTGGTAGAGATTTAGCTGTATTTTACAGGAACATAAGCTGCGTACAAGCGGTACGGCCATTAGTTCTTTTAGAGCTAAAGATGTAACCTACAGAAAATGAGGCTCTGTACAGTCCGTACGGACCTTAGGGGGAGTAGAGGTATCGCTGTAATCTACAGGCAATGAGGCTCTGTACAGGCTGAACGGATTTAGGGAGAGTAGAGCTATAGCTGTGTTTTACAGGCGCTGAATTCCTTTAGAGACTGTACGGCCCATAGGGGAATTTGAGGTATAGCTGTACTCTACAGGCACTGAGGCTCTGTACAGGCCCTATTGCCCTAAAGTGTGTGGAGTTATAGCTGGATTTTACAAGCTCTAAGAATCTCTAATATTCTTAAGCCCCAAAAGCGGACTAGTGTTATAGCTGTACTCTACAGGCTCTGAGGCTCTGTAAAGTCTGTACGGCCCATGGGGGGTGGGGGGGTAGAGTTATAGCTGTACTCTTCGGGCACTGAGTCTGTATGAAGGCTTTACTGCCCATAGAGGGCGTAGATGTATAGCTGTAGTGTATAAGCTCTGAGGAACTTTTCATGCTGTACGGACCATTGAGGGTGTAGAATTTTAACTGTACTGTACAGGAACTGAAGTTCTGTAAAGTATGTACGGCCAATAGGGTGAGTAGATTTATAGCTGCATTGTACAGACACTGAGGCTCTCTAAAGTCTCTACGACCGATAGTTGAAGAAGGAGTAGAGATGTACTCTACAGGCACTGATGCATTGTACAGTTTGTACGCTCCAAGGTGGCAGTAGTATTAAAGATGTACAGTAGGGATACTGAAAATCTGTATGTGTTATAACGTGCATAAGGTGTGTAGTTTAGATGCTCTGAAGCTCTGTACGTTCCGTACGGCCCACACGGAATAGGCGTTTCGCACTTCTGTACAGGCACTTAGAAACTCTGCAGTCAGTACGGCCCATAGTTGTGTGTAGATTTATATCTGTACTCTAATTTCACTGAGATTCCCTAAAATCCTTACGGCCCATAGGAGGAATATAGGATTAGATCTTCTGTACAGGAACTCAGTAACTATACAGGACGTACAGACCATAGGAGGAGAATAGGTATGGCTTTATTGTACAGGCAATGAGGGCCTGAGGAGGCAGTAAGGCCCATAGGAGTTGTTTTTTTATATGTGCAGTACATGCACTGTGGCTCTGTAGAGCCCGTAAAGCCCATAGGTTTAGTAGAGATTTAGCTGTATTATACAGGCACTGTGGCTCTGTGAAGTCTGAAAAGCACTTAGGCGGAGTAGAAATTTAGATGTACTTTACATGCACTGAGGTTCTGTACAGTCTGTAAGGACCATAGTGTGAGAAGTGTCTTAGCTGTAATCTAAATGCACTGAGGCTCTGTACAGGCCGTACGGCCCATAGGGGGAGTAGAAAGTTAGCTGTAATTTACAGGAACTGATGCTCTATAATGCTCACAGGGCCCATAAATGTAGCAAAGATATAGCTGTAATGTACAGGTTTGAGGCTCTGTAAAGTCTCTACGGTCCATAGGGGAGAAGAGGTATATCTGTAGTGTACATTTACTGAAGGTGTGTATATTCTGTACGGCCCATAGGTGTAGTAGATATATAGCTCTAATCTAAAGGTACTGAGGCACTGTAGAGAATGAAAGGCCCATAGGGGGAGTAGAGATTTAGCTGTATTGCACAGGCTCTGAAGAAATGTACAGGCTTTACATCGTATAGGGAACGTAGAATTTTAACTGTACCGTACAGGACTTAAGGCTCTGTGCATGTTGTTTGGCTCACAAGGTTAGTTGAAGTACAATATAATCTACAGCACTGAGGCTCTATTTAGGTCGTACGTCCCTCAGGGGGTGCAGATTTATAGCTCTCCTCTAGAGGCACTGAAGCTCTGTGGAGTTCGTATGTCCCGTAGGGGAGTAGGGTTTTTGGCTGTACTGTAGACGCATTGATGCTTTGTGGAAACTATATGGCCAATAGAGGGATTAGAGATAAAGCTGTACTGTACAGGTTCTGAGGCTGTGTAGTGTCTGTACGACCCATAGGAGACTAGAGTTAAATTTGTACTGTACAGGCCCAGGGACTCTGTAGTTCCTGTAGGGCCCTAGGTGTAGTAGAGGTATGGCTGTTCTCTAGAGGTAATGGGAATATGTATAGTTGTACAGCCCATAGGGTGTGTAGAGTTATAGTTGTACTCTACAGGATATGATTTTCTGTAGAAGCTCTACGGTCCATAGGATTCTTGAAATTTAGCCGTTCTGTACAGGCACAGAGGTTTTGCACAGTCTGTACGGCCCATTGTTGGAGGAGTGGTATAGATGTACTGTACAGGCAATGATGTTCTGCACAGTCTGTACAATGCAGAGTAGAGAAGTATTTGTACTGTACAGGCACCGAAGCTCTGTACAAATTGTACGGCTCATAGGAGGAGAACAGATTTAACTCTAATATACAGGCACTGATGAACTATACAAGCCGTACGGCCCATAGAGAGCGTTGAGTTATAGCTGAATTGTACAGGCACTGAGGATCACTTAAGCCCGTACGGCAGATAGGTGAGTAGGGTTATTGCTGTACTGTACAACACTGAGTGCCTTTACAGATCGTACGGCCCATGGAAGAGTAGAGTTATAGCTGTCATCTACAGGCACTGAGGCACTGTAAAGTCCGTACGGTTCCTAGGCGAACAAAGTTATAGATATACTTGACAGGGAATGAGGCTTTGTAGAGTCTGTACGATCCATAGATAGAGTATAGATTGAGGTGTACTCTACAAGCACTGAAGCACAGTAAAGTCTGTACGGCCCATTGGGTAATTATATGTATAGGTATAATCTACAGACACTAATGATCTGTAAAATCCATACGGCCAATTTTGTGTGTAGAGATATAGATATTCTCTACAGGCAATAAAGCTGCGTACAGGCTGTACGGCCCATAGGTTTAGTAGAGTAGTAGCTGTACTGTACAGGCACAATTGTCTTGTACAGTCCTTACGGCTCTTAGGAGGTAGAATTATATCTGTATTTTACAGGCAGACAGGTTCTGTAAATTCTGTACAGCCCAAAATGTGAGTAGAGTTTAATTTGTACTGTAGAGGCACTGAGGCTCTCTACCATCTGTACGACCCGTATGGAGATATAGATGAACAGTACAGATTCTGAGGGAATTATAATCTCCACGGGCGTAGGGTAAGGAGATGTGTAGAAGTACTTTACAGGCCCTGCGGGTCTGTACAATTTGTATGGCCCATGGGGACAGTAGAGGTATAATTGTACTGTGAAGTATCTAAGGCTCAGTACAGAGCGAGAGAAAAATTATAGCTGTACTGTACAAGATCAGATGATCTGTACAGCACTAACCGCCCACAGCAGATTAGATGATTGCCTGTACTGTACTGGCACTGATGATCTGTAAATTCCGTACTGCCCATAGTTGGAATAGAGCTTTATCTGTACGGTACAGGAACTGAGGCACTGTACAGATTTTATGTCCCAAGGGGGCGTAGAATTATTGCTGGGCCGTACTGGTAATGACGTTCTTTAGAGTCTGTTTGTTCTATATTTGAAGTAGAATTTTAGCTGTACTCTACAGGCACTGATGATCTGAACAGGCCGTACGGCCCATAGGGGTTGTAGAAGATTAGTTGTACTGTCCAGTCGCTGAAGCTCTCTAGATTCCGGAAAGTACATAGAGGGGTTTGAGGTTTATGTGTACTGTACAGGCACTGGGGTTCTGTTTATTCTCTACGGCCCATGGATTTAGTAGTGCAACATCTGTACCGTAGACGCAATGAAGCTGTGTACAGGCTGTAGGTCGCATAGGGGTTATAGTTATAACTGTACTGTACAGGCACTGAGACTTTGCAAATTCTGTCCGGCTCATAGAAGGAGTAGATGTACAGTTTTTGTGTAGGTGGACTAAGGCCCTGTAGATGCTGTACGGCCCATAGGCGGAGTAGAGTTATAGCTGTACTGTTAAGGCACTGAGGCTCACTTAAAGCCTTACGGCCCAAAGTGGGAATAGCGTTATAGTTGTACTTTACAGGCACTCGGGCCCTGTACAGTCCTTACGGCCCATAAGTTGTGTTGAAATATAGCTGAACTATACACGCACTGAGATTCTGTACAGTCTGTACGGCCCATAGTTGGAGTAGAGCTGTAGATGTACTGTACAAGTACTGACGCTCTGTAAAATCTGCAAGTCCCATAGAATGAGTAGAGATGTAGTTGTACTGTACAGGCATTGAGGATCTGTACAGGCTCTACGGCCCTTAGGGGGAGTGGGTTAATAGCAGTACTCTACAGGCACTGATGTTGTGTATAGGCTGTACGGCTCACAGGCGTAGTAGAGGTATATCTGTACAATAAAGGCACTGAGGATTTGTAGAGCCTTTACGGCCCAGATTGGGTGTAGATTTATAGCTTTACTGTACAAGAACTGAGGTACAAAACAAGCTGTACAGCGCATAATGTTAGTAGAGATTTAGATGTACTCTACAGGCACTGAGGTTCTATAAAGTGCGTACGTCCCATATGTGTATTAGAAATTTAGCGGTACTGTAGAGGCAATGAGGACCTGTACGTACCGCACGGCCCATAGGTAAATAAGAG
>Ga0131853_10017908_pt1 | contig 12898 bp, 9 predicted proteins | sample TergutLab28metaG_FD_92764 | JGI IMG/M metagenome (GOLD analysis project Ga0131853, IMG submission 92764) | Labiotermes labralis P1 segment gut microbial communities from Petit-Saut dam, French Guiana - Lab288 P1 (version 2) (version 2) | ecosystem: Host-associated > Arthropoda: Insects >...
CATTGCCAACGGAGGCAAAATGATGAGGCCCTATTTGGTAGAAAGTCTAAAAAAACACGGCCAAACGGAAAGGCTGTTTAAACCTCAAGTAATCAGTGGGGCAATCTGCTCCAAATCTACTGCGGACAGTTTGCAAAAAGCCCTGCGTCATGCGGTTAAGGAAGGCACGGCCAGAAGCATAGACAATCCCCGCTACGGTATTTCGGGAAAAACGGGAACCGCCCAAATCGCTTTTGGCAGCGGAGGATATAGAGAGGAGGGCTACCACAGGCATCAAGCCTCCTTTGCAGGTTTTTTCCCTTCCGAGCGTCCCCGTTACAGCGTTATTGTAGTCCTGTACAGCCAAAAAACCCGCCGGAACTTCTACGGAGGAAGTTGGGCAGCTCCGGTATTCAGAGAAATCGCAGACAAAATCTATAGTTTTAGCACAGATTGGAACGAGCCTGTAATCAGAGAAAAGACACCGGCGCATAAACCGCCTCAAGCGCTGGCAGGCAACGATACCTACGAACAGGAGGTGCGGAACATACTCGAAGGCAAGGCCGTTTTGTCCAAATCTACGCCTAACTGGTCCAGACCCATATCGGACGGAACCGTTCCCAACGTGGTAGGCATGGGCTTGAGGGACGCCCTCTATCTGCTCGAAAGAAACGGCTTAAAAGTGCAAATAAAGGGTGTGGGAGATGTGGAGGGGCAATATCCTCCTCCCGGAACTCCTTTGCAAGGAGTTAATTCCGTAGAAATCACCCTTAGAAAGAACAACGGCAGAAGGCCGCAAATAGCAGGAAGATGATTTTATCAACCCTCATACAATCTATTGATGTTGTCCGGAACAGCCTGCCTCAAAGCAATCCGGACATACAATCCGTCTGTTTTGACTCAAGAAAACTTGGACCGGGCGCCCTCTTTGTAGCCGTAGCCGGTACGCAAACAGACGGTCATCAATACATCATGCAGGCCGTGGAGCAGGGAGCCGCCGCCATAGTCTGCCAACAGGCGCCTGCCGGCAAGTTGCCGATTCCCTGCATAGAAGTAGCCAACAGCAGAGAGGCCTTGGGATTAATTGCCTCCGCTTTTTACGGACATCCTTCCCGGTCCCTTACTTTGGTGGGCATTACCGGCACCAACGGAAAAACCACCACAGCCACTTTGTTGTACCGTGTGTTTAAACAGTTGGGCTATGCCTGCGGACTGATTTCCACCATAGAAAACTATGTAGACAAGCTCTTGCTCCCCAGCCATCATACCACGCCCGATTCCATCGAACTCAACCAACTTTTGGCCGATATGGTGGCCAAAGGCTGCGCCTACTGTTTCATGGAGGTCAGCTCCCACGCCATTGACCAAGGAAGAATAGCCGGCTTGCAGTTTGGCGGGGCCATTTTTTCTAACCTTACCCACGACCATTTGGATTACCACGGAAGTTTTTCCGCCTATTTGCAATGCAAGAAACGCCTGTTTGACCGCCTTTCTCCCGAAGCCTTTGCCTTGGTAAATACAGACGATAAGAACGGAAAGGTAATGATACAGAACACCAAGGCCAAAACATACAGCTATGCCTGCAAAAGTATGGCCGACTTCCCGTGTCGCATTACGGAGCAAAGCGTAGAGGGCATGCTCTTGAGGATAGACGGCAGGGAAATTTCCACTTCTTTTATTGGCAAGCACAACGCCTATAACCTGCTGGCCGTATACGCTGCCGCCCGTCTGCTGGGGGCGGAGCAACAAGAGGTATTGCAAACGCTTTCTACGCTCAAAAGCGTGTCGGGACGGTTAGAGTACATCAAAGGAAAGAAAGGCATTACCGCTGTGGTGGACTATGCCCATACGCCGGATGCCCTCAAGAATGCGCTGAATACCCTTCGGAAAATCTTGATGCCGGAACAGGCCCTTTATACCGTAGTAGGCTGCGGAGGCGACCGAGACAAAACCAAACGTCCCCAAATGGCGCGTATTGCCCTTGAACAGAGCAGTCAAGTCATTTTCACCTCGGACAACCCCCGCTCCGAAGACCCGATGGATATTTTACAGGATATGCTTCATGGCTTGACCTCCCAAGAAAAGGCCCGTTGCCTGTGTATTGCCGACCGCCGCGAGGCCATTAAAACAGCCATACTCATGGCGCCTCCCAAAAGCATTGTGCTGGTTGCCGGAAAAGGCCACGAGAACTATCAAGAAATAAAGGGAATCAAGCATCATTTTGATGATAAAGAAATACTCGCCGAATATTTAGCCTAAGACCAGCCTATGTTATACTACTTGTACGAATATTTTAAAGACACTATTGATTTTCCCGGGTTTGGCCTGTTCAGATACCTGACTTTCAGGTCTATGTTTTCTATTGTAACTGCTTTGCTGATTGCCCTTATCTGTGGGCGAAGTCTGATTCGGTGGTTGCAGAAAAAACAAATCGGGGAATCTATACGCGAGCTGGATTTAGAGGGACAATTGGCCAAAAAAGGCACGCCTACCATGGGGGGACTGCTCATTATAGGAGCTTTGCTGGTTCCCATTCTGCTGTTTGGAGACTTGAGCAATATCTACATTCAATTGATGCTGGTATCTACGGTTTGGTTAGGCTGCATAGGCTTTGCCGACGACTACATCAAGGTATTTAAAAAGAATAAAGACGGACTGCATGGGCGTTACAAAATCATCGGACAGGTAGGACTTGGATTGTTGGTGGGCTTGGTGCTTTGCTTTAACGACCAAATTATCATTCGCGAGGTAGTGCCTTCCTCTACCCCATCGGCCCATATGGCTCAAGTAGAGGCCGGAGCAGGGCAGCAGGAACTTCCGGTAATTGACAGTCGGGAAACCAAAACCACCATTCCCTTTTTTAAGTCCAACGAGTTTGACTATGCTTGGCTGTGGCCGTTTACCGGCAAAAGTCGGGAAATCGCCGGCTGGATTATCTACGTACTAGCCATCATTTTTATCATTACCGCCGTGTCTAACGGCACCAACTTAACGGACGGCATGGATGGCTTGGCTACCGGCATTACCATTGTGGTGGCGGTAAGTTTGGGGATTTTAGCCTATTTATCCGGCAACGTGATATATGCAAAATATTTGAATATCATGTATATTCCACACAGCGGCGAGTTGGTGGTGTTTATGGCTGCCCTAATTGGAGCCTTAATCGGATTCCTTTGGTATAACGCCTACCCTGCCCAATTGTTTATGGGCGATACCGGCAGTTTGGCCTTAGGCGGAATCGTGGCGGTTTTTGCCATTTTAATCCGCAAAGAGCTGTTAATCCCCATTTTATGCGGAATATATTTAGTAGAAAGCCTGTCGGTTATTTTGCAGCGCTACTACTTTAAGTACACCAAATACAAATACGGAACAGGTCGCCGCATTTTTAAAATGGCGCCCCTCCACCATCATTTCCAAAAAGAAGGAGTCGAGGCCGTGATTAGCAAGCCTCGTATAGCCATGCCCGAAGCCAAAATTGTGATTCGTTTTTGGATTGTGGCCGTATTGTTGGCCATTATAAGTATTGCAACCTTAAAAATCAGATAATATGAACAGAATCGTAGTATTGGGAGGAGGAGAGAGCGGAGTAGGCGCTGCCGTTTTGGCCAAACAAAAAGGCTTTGAAGTCTTTCTGTCGGACATGGGCGTCCTTCAGGCACAGGCTAAGGAAATGCTGGCAGAACATGCCATTCCTTTTGAAGAAGGTCGCCACACGCCGGAACAGGTGCTTAATGCCATGGAAGTAATTAAAAGTCCGGGGATTCCGGATACGGCTCCCATGGTGGAACAACTCATCCAAAAAGGGACTCCGGTTATTTCCGAAATCGAATTTGCGGGCCGCTACGACCGAGCCAAAAAAATCTGCATCACCGGCAGCAACGGAAAAACCACCACTACCTCCTTGATTTACTTCCTGCTCAAAAATGCCGGATTAAACGTGGGCATGGCCGGAAACATAGGCCAAAGCTACGCTTATCAGGTGGCTACCCAACAACACGATATTTATGTATTGGAATTGAGCAGCTTTCAACTCGACAACATGTATGATTTTAAGGCAGACTTGGCCATCTTGCTCAACATTACCCCCGACCATTTAGACAGGTACGGCTACGACATGCAAAAGTATATCAACGCCAAGTTCCGGATTACCCAAAACATGAGTCCCGAAGACTATTTCATTTTTTGTTCCGACGACGAAGTTACGGTAGAGCAACTTAATAAAATCGTACTCAAAGCGCAAAAACTTCCTTTTAGTCAGAAACATCCGGTAGAACAGGGGGCATCGGTACAGGACGGCCTTATCACCTCCAAATACGGCGAGGATGAATTTAAAATTTTTATAGACGAATTGTCCCTGCAAGGCAAACACAACGTGTACAACTCCATGGCCGCCGCCATTACCGGACAGGTGATGAATATCCGCCACGAGTTTATCCGCGAAAGTCTGATGACCTTTAAAGGGGTGGAACACCGGTTGGAACAAGTGGGCAAAATCCGGGGCGTACTCTATATCAATGATTCCAAAGCTACTAATGTTAATTCAACGTGGTATGCCTTGGAGACCATGAAAACCCCCGTGGTATGGATTGCCGGAGGCACCGACAAGGGAAACGATTACAGCATCCTCCATGACTTGGTCAAGACCAAGGTAAAAGCCTTGATATGCTTAGGCGAAGACAACAGCAAACTTTGTCGCGATTTTGGCGATAAAGTCTCCAGCATAACCCAAGTACGCTCTGCCGCCGAGGCCGTACAGGCCGCCTACCGTTTGGCCCAATCCGGAGATACGGTGCTGCTTTCCCCAGCCTGCGCCAGTTTTGACCTGTTTGCAAACTACGAAGACCGAGGCCGGCAATTTAAAGAAGCCGTCAGAACATTATAATATCATGTCTACAGAGCAGGAAGTAATAACGACACAGGGGCTTGGCAAAACCATAGCAGGCGACAGGGGCATTTGGATTATCGTCCTGCTGCTCGCTTTGATTTCCTTGGCCGCCGTATATTCTTCCAGCATCGTTTTGGTGGGCAAACGAACCGTTTTTTTCTTTCTCATTAGGCAATCCCTGTTTGTAATGGCCGGTCTTGCCGTGGTATACTTTTGCCACCATATTCCCTTAGGCATTTACCGCAACTTAGCTTTTATAGGACTGATACTCTCCATAGGCCTACTGATTGCCACCATTTTTTGGGGCACCACCCACAACGACGGCACCCGCTGGATTGAGATTGCGGGCATTTCTTTCCAGCCTGCGGAGGCGGCCAAGGTGGCCCTAATTCTATATATGGCCAAAGCATTGGAAGATAGGGTATTTTTAACTTTCAAGGAATTTACGCTTTACCTCCTGCTGCCTGTGGGCCTCATCTGCCTGCTCTTGCTTTGGGGCAGCAATTCCGCAGGAATTATCATGGGAGGCACCGCCTTCATGATTATGGTCATGGCGGGCATCTCGGCCAAACACCTTCTCAAAACCATAGGCATTGCCTCTATGGCCCTCCTGTTTGTCATAGCCCTTGCCATGTCGCCGCTTGGACTTTTTCCCCGAGTGGAAACGGGCATCAATCGCGTCTTTAATTTTGTAAACGAGGATAAAGGAGACAGTTATCAGTCCGACCAAGCCAAGATTGCCATTGCTTCTGCCGGCTTTTTGGGCAAAGGTCCCGGAAACAGTACCCAGCGTCATTTTCTGCCCAAGCCCGAATCGGATTTTATTTACGCCATTATTGTGGAGGAATACGGCCTGTTGGGAGGGGTTTCCGTGGTCATGCTCTTTCTTTGGTTTTTCTACCGCGCCTGTTTGATTGCCAAGCGATGTACCCGCAGGTTTTCTGCCCTGCTGGTGATTGGACTAAGCATGTTCATTGTGTTTCAAGCCTTATTGCATATAGGGGTCAATGTGGGCATTCTACCCGTAACGGGACAAACCCTGCCCTTGGTGAGCCGAGGAGGAACCTCGTTTTTGGCCGTAAGCGTCGCTGTGGGTATGATACTTACCATCAGCCGCACCATAGAAAAAAATAAACCCATTACGGAGGAACAGATTCATGAATAGGGTTTTTAAAGTGATTATCAGCGGAGGCGGCACAGGAGGACATATTTATCCGGCCATTGCCATTGCCCATCAAATCAAAACGCAATATCCTCAAGCGGAGTTGCTTTTTGTGGGGGCAGAAGGGAAAATGGAGATGGAAAAAGTTCCGGCCGAGGGCTACCGGATTATCGGACTGCCGGTGGCGGGATTACAGCGCAGGGCCTTGCTCAAAAACCTGTGGCTTCCCGTTAAAATCGCCAAAAGCCTAAGCCGAGCAAGGCAGATTCTCAAAGATTTCCGTCCCGATGTGGCCATTGGCATGGGAGGTTTTGCCAGCGGCCCCCTGCTTTGGGTGGCAGCCGGTCGGGGCATCCCTTGTTTGATACAGGAACAAAATTCCTATGCAGGTATTACCAACAAATTGTTAGCCAAAAAGGTAAACACTATATGCGTGGCCTATACCGATATGGAGCGCTTTTTCCCCAAAGAAAAAATTCGCCTTACCGGTAATCCCGTCCGCAGCAATATCCTGCCGGCCGGCCCGGAACTCCGCGAGGAGGGTCGCCGTTTCTTTGGGATTGAACCCGGCCGCATCTGCGTGTTGGTAACCGGAGGCAGTTTGGGCGCCAAAACCTTTAATCGTTGCGTACAGGCTTACAGGGAACAGGAAGGGATAGACGCTCCCGTAGATATTATTTGGCAGTGCGGGGCTTATTACCGTCAAGACTGTCAAAATTTTGTGGAGAACTATCCGGCCAAATGGCTGCACCTCCATCCTTTTATCCAACGGATGGATTTAGCCTTTGCCGCTGCCGATGTGGTAATTTCCCGGTCGGGGGCCGGCACTATTGCCGAGTTGTGTATGGCCGGTAAGCCGGTGGTTTTTGTGCCTTCTCCCAATGTGAGCGAAGACCACCAAACCCACAACGCCATGGCTTTGGTCAGAGAGGAGGCCGCCTTGATAGTAACAGAAGAACAGGCTTCTGCCCAATTGATGCAAACCGCCTTGAACTTGGCCGGCAACCCCGAACAAAAAGCGTCTTTAGCGCGCAACATCCTTCGGTTGGCCAAACCGGATGCCGCTAAAGCCATTGTCAACGAAATGCTTAACCTCTTAAAATATTGATTCTATGTTCAAGCAAATCTACTTCTTAGGCATCGGAGGCATTGGCATGAGCGCGTTGGCACGCTACTTTGCACATGCAGGCGCTTACGTGGCCGGTTACGACCGCTGCCCGTCGAGCCTCACATTAGCCTTGGAACAGGAGGGCATGGATATTCATTATGAGGACAATCCGGACTTTATTCCCCCATCTGTCCTAAACAGGCCTCAAGACACTTTGGTGATTTATACCCCCGCCATTCCGCCCGACCATTTGGAATGGAACTACCTCAAGCAAAAAGGCTACCCCATCATCAAACGCTCCAAAGCTTTGGGCCAAATCGCCGATACCAAAATATGTCTTGCAGTGGCCGGCAGCCACGGCAAAACCACCACCTCTACCCTGCTGGCCCATATCTTTTGCCATTCGGGCAAGGGCTGCACGGCCTTTTTGGGAGGCATTTCCAAAAACTACCAAAGCAACCTCCTGCTCAGCCACAGTCCCTATTTGGTGGCCGAAGCCGACGAATTTGACCGCTCTTTTCTGCAACTCCACCCCCAAACGGCGGTGATTACCTCCATAGACCCGGATCATTTGGATATTTACGGGGACTATGCCCAAGTAGAACAGGCCTTTGTGGATTTTGCGGCCCAAATAAAACAGGGAGGAAGTTTGGTACTCAAACAAGGCCTTCCATTCCCCCTGCCCGCTGAGCCGGCATATACGGTATACCGCTATGCCTTAGACCATCCAGCCGATTTTTATGCTTCCCGACTTGTTTGGGAAGAAGGCGGATATTATCGCTTTAACCTGCACCTTGCCGGACATACCCTTGAGGATTGCCGCTTGGGCATAGCCGGACGGATTAATATAGAAAACGCCGTAGCGGCCTCGGCCATTGCTTTCTTACACGACATTCCACCCCAAGATATTGCATCGGCCTTAGCCTGTTTTTCGGGCGTGGCCCGCCGGTTCGACATACAGTTTGACCAAGCGGGTTGTACCTATATAGACGATTACGCCCATCATCCGGCAGAACTGACCGCCGCCCTCCAATCCATCCGAAGCATGTATCCGGAGCGGAAGATTACCGCTGTTTTTCAGCCTCATCTTTATACCCGCACCCGTGATTTTGCCGATGATTTCGGCCTCAGTCTGAACTTAGCGGACGAACTGATTTTGTTGCCCATCTATCCGGCCAGAGAAGAACCCATCTCCGGCATTTCTTCCGAAATGCTGCTCGGCAAAGTTTCTTTAAAGGATAAATGGCTTATAGCCTACGACGATTTGGTCGCCTTTCTAAAAAACCACAGCTCCGATGTGCTGGTCAGCCTTGGGGCCGGAGATATTGACCGTTTGGTTCCTCTAATCAAAACCATGCTGGAGGAAAAGACATGAAAAAAATCATCAGAAAAATAGTCAGAATTGCCGGCATCGTCAGCCTCTTTTTGGTTGCAGCCGCCTATTTTGCCTTTAGCCGCATGGTTGCAGAGCAGGGGCAGGCTCAGTTATCCTGTACGGAGATTCACGTACATATTGCCGACAGCAGTGTGAACCGCATGGTATTGCCCCAAGAGGTCCATGCTTTTCTCCAAAAAAACAAATTGGTGGCTCCGGGCATGAAATGGACTGAAATTGACCTGCATAACTTGGAACAGCGTTTGACGGCAGAAAGCGGCATCAAGCATTGTCAGGTCTATGGCCATATCAACGGCAGCCTGCATATAAAGTTGGCCCAACGCACCCCCATCTTGAGGTTGGAAACGGCTAAGGGCGGCTACTATATAGACGAATCGGGGGTGCTGTTTCCCGTAATGCCCCAGCGTACAGCTTATGTGCCTGTGGTATCGGGTAATATTCCCTTAGAAGAAGAAACGTGGCTGGCCCAGCTTTACGACTTTGGACGCTATATTCGGGGAAACCGCTTTTGGAATGCCCAAATTACACAGCTACATGTACATGCGCCTCATAACATCGAAATCATCCAACGCATCGGTCATCAAACCATAATGATGGGCGACCTTTCTCAATTTGAATACAAACTCCAAAAACTCTACTCTTTTTTCCGTACTGTCTCGGCTTTGGAAGGCTGGGACAAATACGGCTTTATTGACATTCGCTTCAGCAACCAGATTGTTTGTCGCCCTACACCCCTTCGTTTATGAATCATCAATTAACATCAGAATCTTATATGAATTATATTACCGCTATTGACCTTGGAACCACTAAAGTAGTGGGACTGGTCGGAGAAAGAACCCCTTACGGCTGTAAGGTTATTGCTTATAGTGAACGTCCTTCCCAAGGCGTTATGCGCGGGGAGGTGGTGAACATTCAAAATGTTTTAAACGCCATCACTCCCTGTATAGAAGAACTGAGGCAAAAAACAGAAGAAAAAATTTCTCAGGTTTATGTGGGAATTGCCGGACAGCACATCCGCAGTCGGGCCGAATCCAATGTAATTACCCGCGAACAAGTTACCGAAGAAATTACTTGGGATGAAATCCACAAATTAAAGCAAAACATGTACAAATCCCGCTTGGAGCCGGGGGAAGAAATCCTGCATGTGATTCCCCAATGCTACCATGTGGACGATTATATGGAAATATCCGACCCGGTGGGCATGATGGGCAAGAAAATCGAGGCCAATTACCGCCTTTTTATAGGCAGAACCATTTCTGCAGAACATACCAAACGCTGTATTGAGCGGGCCGGATTACGATTGGAACAACTGATTTTGGAGCCTTTGGCCTCGGCTAAAGCCGTACTCACGGACGATGAAAAAGAATTGGGCGTAGCCATGGTGGACATAGGAGGAGGCACTACCGACCTGTTGATATACCACAATCATGTAGTCCGCCACGCAGCGGTTATCCCCTTTGGAGGTAATGTAATTACAGAGGATATTCGGCAGGGCTGCGGCATATCGCAACGGTTGGCAGAACAGATGAAGATTCAATACGGCTCCTGCTACAGCGATTTGGCTCCCGCCAATAAAACCATTATCATGCCGGGCATAGGCGGCAGAGACCCCCGCGAGATATCTTTTAAAACTTTGGCCAATATCATAGAAGCCCGTGTATCGGAAATCATGGACGCCGTACTCTACGAGATTCAAAACTCAGGTTATGCCGACAAGCTGCAAGCCGGCATGGTACTTACCGGAGGCGGGGCCTTGCTGACCCATCTGCCTCAATACGTCTGTTTTAAAACCGGACTCGATGCCAGAATCGCCAAGCCCCTTTTGGATACCGACTCCTGCCCCGAAATACGGCATGGGGCTTATTCCTGCGCGGCGGGCCTGTTGCTTAAAGGGATAGAGCATCAAGATGCCAAAAAAGAAGCCAAATCCGAACCCGTATGGGCAGAGGTGTTTAAGCCGGAGCCGCCCGCGGGGACTGCTGCCAAGGCTCAAAAGCCGCCCAAACCCCCAAAGCCACCCAAGCCTTCAAAACCGCCCATTTGGGAGAGGTTATTTGCAGACCTTAATGATAATCAAGCATAAACATATAATACGATGGAAGAACTAATACCACTCGGCTGGGAGGTCAATCGCTCGATTATCAAGGTGATTGGCGTAGGAGGAGGAGGAAGTAACGCCGTAAACCACATGTTTCGCACCGGCATCAAAGACGTAAACTTTGTAGTGTGCAACACCGACTCTCAAGCCCTGCTGCACAGTCCGGTGCAAGAGAAATGGCAATTGGGAGAGACGATTACCAAAGGACGGGGGGCCGGTTGCGACCCCGAAGTTGGCCGTGAGGCAGCCCTTGAGTCTCAAGAAAAAATCGCCCAACTCCTTGGAGATTCCACAGAAATGGTCTTCATTACCGCCGGCATGGGAGGAGGCACCGGTACGGGAGCGGCCCCCGTGGTGGCAGAAATCGCCAAAAGCATGGGCCTGCTCACGGTGGGCGTAGTTACCCTGCCCTTTAGGGACGAGGGTATAGACGTGTTAAAGAGGGCCTTGGAGGGGATTCACGAAATGCAAAAAAACGTAGACTCCTTGTTGGTTATTGACAACGAAAAACTCTATAGGGTATTTGGAGATTTATCTGTTTTTGAAGCCTTTCCAAAAGCAGACGATGTACTTAGCACCGCCGTCAAGGGCATTGCCGAAATCGTTACCCGCCACGGATATATCAATGTGGATTTTGCAGACGTAAAAATGGTGATGAAAGACAGCGGCATGGCCTTGATGGGTTCGGGAAGCGCGTCCGGAAACGAGCGCGCCATCAAAGCCGTAGAGGAGGCTTTTGTCTCTCCCCTGCTCAACGACGTAGATTTAAGCTCTGCCCGCAACGTACTGGTAAACATTACGTCCGGAAGAGAAAAAGGTCTGGGAATGAACGAGCTTGCCCAGATTATGAAATATATTGAAGAATACACCGGAGGGGTGTCCAACTTCAAACGCGGGGTGGTCTGCGACCCGGCTTTGGGCGACTCCATCAATGTAACCATTGTAGCTACCGGCCTCAACCTGTCGAGCCTCCCCCAAGCCTTCCTCCACAAAGAAGATCCTACGGAGGTGGTGGTGTTGGGAGACGAACCTTATCCCGACTTAGGGCCTCGGACGCAACCGTCTAATCCCCTCAAACCCCACGGGGAATTTGGCATCGGCAGCGAAGATAGGGTTTTTTATGTGCAAGACCCCTTTAAATCGAAGGGTATTGCAGGCAAGCCGGTTGTGACAAAAAAAGGAAAACCTGCCCTAATTTTAGACCCGGGAGAAAAGATTACGGATTTTGAAACCATTCCGGCCTATGTGCGTCAACAGATTAAAATTCAAGAAGAAAGCCCGTCAGATGCAGAAGTCAGCGCCCTTAAAATAGAGGAGCGGGATGGAAAACAGCGCCTAAGCTCAGACAATTCTTACATCCACCAAACCCAAGATTAATCAGAATGATTACCTTTGTATCTTTTTAACAGACCTTATATGACCATTATTCAACTGGAATATTTTTTAGCGGTGGCCAACCACGGCAGTTTCTCCACCGCAGCGGAATATTGCTTTGTTACCCAACCTTCGTTGAGCATGCAAATCCAAAACCTCGAAGACGAATTAGGAGTAATACTGCTCGACCGCAGCAGTAAACCCATTCTCCCCACCGAAGCGGGTAAAATCGTGTTGGAGCAGGCCAAGGAAGCGGTAGCTTCGTTTTACCAAACCAAAGAAAAAGTGAACCACCTCAAGGGGGAACTGTCGGGGAAAATACGTTTAGGTGCGATTCCTACCATATCTCCCTATCTGATGCCCAAGTTTATTCCCGCATTTGTCAAAAAATATCCCGAAGTAGAACTCGAAATCCGAGACATGATGGTATTTGATTTGGTGGACGCCCTCAATCGCGATTTGATTGACATGGCGGTTTTTGCCGGCGGCGCACCCATAAAAATCAAAGAAATAAAACTTTACGACGAAAAACTTTATTTCTACGTTTCGCCCAAACATCCGCTGTTCGCATGCAAGGAAGTTGATTTGGAAGACATAGACGTAAAAGACTTATTGATGCTCTCCGAGGGAAACAGTCCCTATAATCAATTATTGAGAAAATTATTCTTGGCCAGAAAAAAAACAAAATTGCCCTACAATTTTGCCAACTGCTCTTTGGAAACCCTAATGCATATGGTTGACAACACCCCTTCTCTGACCATAATGCCCGGAATGGCCATAGACTATGTCCCGGAAGAAAAACGCAAACAAATCAAGCACTTTGCCAAAGTGCAGGCTTCTCGTAGAATCATCATGGCCGTAGGACATACCTACGTAAAAGAATCTTTAGTCCAAGC
>Ga0131853_10017909_pt1 | contig 12898 bp, 9 predicted proteins | sample TergutLab28metaG_FD_92764 | JGI IMG/M metagenome (GOLD analysis project Ga0131853, IMG submission 92764) | Labiotermes labralis P1 segment gut microbial communities from Petit-Saut dam, French Guiana - Lab288 P1 (version 2) (version 2) | ecosystem: Host-associated > Arthropoda: Insects >...
GAACAGCAGAATGTTACTTGGAAAATTGTATGTAGTCAAACACAACTGTGTCACATGAGGTGTATTTAATGACTATATAATGGACAACTACATGTTTCGGCCTGTACTGGCCATCTTCAAGTTTTCTTAGGGGAACTTAAGATATTACTATAAGCATGCGCGTGCATGCTTATAGTAATATCTTAAGTTCCCCTAAGACAACTTGAAGATGGCCAGTACAGGCTGAAACATGTAATTGTCCATTATATAGTCATTAAATACACCTCATGTGACACAGTTGTGTTAGACTACATACAATTTTCCAAGTTTCACACACACAACGGGGATGACACACTTCCTAGCAGAATGTTAGTTTCAGATCCCTCACGAAGGATCTGTCTGTGTTATTGTGTTACGGCTGAGCGCTGAAAATCCTTATTAGGTCTGGTTTGTAAAGAGAAATGAGAAGGGTGCTTGAGTTTTGTCCGCCACTCTATTCCCAACCCGTCTGATCTGATTTACACCCATAACTTTGCGGCTGAACAGTGGCAACGGCTGTCCTTTCTGTATCAAGTCCACTGGTATAATGAGACCAGAATAACCGAAGCACTGTGGAGAACATTTGGCTGCCACTTCTCATCTAACTTCCTCAACCTCACCGAGGCAGTCGTGTCGTTTGCAAGCGGAAGTAGCTCTTTCACACAACTTCTGACCGATCCACTTTTCACAAGAGATGGCTGCTTGGACTATTAGTGAAGCTAACGGCCGATGTGAGGGGTTTTCTGTAGACCCTTGTGGGCAGAGTCGGACAGTGGTTTGGTAACTATGACGTTCAAAAATATTAGGTCACTGCTGGCTTTCTGTCTCCATCGTCAACTAAATAGAAGTTCTGAGAGTGCTATTGTGACAGCAGTTCTACAGCCTGTGTGAGCCACGTGGCCATACCACAAACTTGCCAGGTACATATCTGAGCCACGTGGTCGGTGGTGTTGGGCTGCGACTCGAGCTTTTCTTACGAAGTACTCCGTAAGGTGAAGTAACCACTGGTGGGGACAGAGAGCTTCCGATTGCCATACCGCCTTTCTAGGGGCCCAGTTGATTACGAACCAGGCCCAGTTTCGAAACCTTCCATTTGAAATAAACGCAAGAAAAAGGACATGGCCCAAAATAATAGTCGTATAGATCTGTAGGGTAAGAATGCCATCTCCAGGAACACTGAGACTCGCCTAACTTTGTTACTTAGCAACTCGTGACGTTTATGCATGTTAGCATGTTTAAATTTGGCTTTTTCGAAAAGAGCATGTGAAATCTGTATGTATTGTGTCGACTGCATACATAGTGAATAACACTTTTCTGTAAATAGTTAAAAAACTATCTTGTTAGTGTACGTAATAATAACAATACACTACAAGGATGATTATGATGATGATGATGATGATGATGATAATAATAATAATAATAATAATAATAATAAACTTTAAACTAATTTTATTACAACTTTCGACCCGGATGGCTTTTAGGCTCATTGATGTTTTATGACATACAGGTAATTGATTATGATGATGATCGTCATCGTCGTCGTCGTCGTCACAACGACAAGAGCAGCAACGACGACGACGACAGTCAAATAGCGTACCAAGAGCGCGAGTCATCACAGGACACGTCGCGGTCGAATTCAGAGGGGTGGGGGTTTATGGATTAAATCTTGGGTTGGAGACAATTTGACGTTTCGTAGCCTTGGTCTCTGATAGCATTTCAAAATAAATTAAAATAGGAATACATAATTATAAAAATCGCTATGATACTTCTAATGGCCTGTGTGAAAAGGCTTCGCGGAAGTAACCGCAGTTAAATAATATTGAAAAATATCAAAATGCTGCAGACAATGATAAGCAGAGAGATTTGAAACCAATAACTTTTATAGGATTGCCACAGAGTATTATATAAATGATGTATTCCTATTCCTCACCGACTTCTTTCCACCTCGTTGCAGCGCGTGCAAACAGGTGGCAGCAGTGTTTAAATCAGTCCGAGAAGCGTCTAGTGTTTGGAAAGCGAAGTGTTTCAATTCTTGCTACAACCTACTGTAAGTACGTTCATAATGTCTGCCTTTTTAGCTAACGTCACTGCTGTTGCTTTATTGGCAGCCCAGATGACGGTGCCTTCGCTCTGTGTTTTGGTGTCTGGAAAAAGAAAATGTTTAAACTATAATAAATTAGGCTAAGCAGTTGCATCAGCACGAACAGTTATGTTTCTATTATACAGCGGTTTTCGGGAGGAATCTACCATACTTAGTGAGAACTTCCCTTGCGTCAAATTACATCAATGCAGCCGAAAACACCTACATACAAAGCTGAACGGTTACGGAGATAATGGGGAAATAATTTTCAAAGAATAAAACCGTTATTAAGTTTATTTCTTACCAAATAATTATGAAAACAAGGAGGAATTTATCTTGATTTGTAACTTTCGCCGTGTTGTGAATGTTGTATTCTTTCTTTTGGGTGATACCACGGAGTCTGAATGTTCTGTGTCGACGTTTCGGAACACTGTCTGTTCCATCTTCGAAGGTCTTTTTAAAAGACCTGTGACGATGGAACAGAAAGAGTGTTCCGAAAGGTCGACACAGAAAATTCAGACGCCGGGGTATCATCCAAAAGAAAGAATACAACAAGGAAGAATTTGTAGTTGCTGTAATATTAACACCTGTACTTAACATGTCATGAACATACGAGTGATACAGAGATATTGGCTAGGTAAGAAAAACTCGCAGTAGTGTCATAAAAATCGGCCTTGGGTGTCCAAGTACTTGACGTAGCAATGTCGCGTCCGTATGGCCTGACCATCTTCTCACGCAAGTGCATGGATAGCATATTATTTTGAACAGGTATAGTAAGTAGAACCCCAAAAAGACCACACTTTCTCGCGTCATTATTTCCGTAAACCTTTAACGTCGTATATGTGTATGTTTGGGTACTTCTGTGTATAATAATCTAACGTACCTACTCCCGACGTGTGTTATATTCGTTCTGAAACACCCTGTATATTACTGTTACAGTACACGTAGACCTGTACATTCAGATGTTAAGACCCAGTATTTAATGGTGTCAACAATGAGAGGCTGCAGCAATCTTCGCCTGTGTTTTTGTGCTTTTTTTAAAGACTCCTTCAATGTCTATTTACCAGTTGATACAGCGTAACATCCCAGAAGACCAATTTTCAACACCGTCGCTGCCAGAAACCAAAACTCTCCACCCTCCTCCCCCCCCTCCCTCCATTGCTTTACTTGCCCCGAAAAGATATTCCCTTTGTTTGTAATGCTCGTCTGTTTTACGAAACTAAATATGTGGACGTAAGATACTCATAAATCGTACTGTCCCCAAAATTAAGGACGGGGAGGCTGTAATCGAAACCACCGCACTAATTTTTTTTTCTGGCATTTTACTTCGAATTTCGAATAAATTGCTTTCGTGAATGTTGGTGCACATTTACGTTCGTTATGGAAAACGTGAAATTAAATCAGGAAGTATCGACCGATACATTCAGCGTTGCTCTGCACTGCAGTATATTTGCAATATTACTGAGAAAATCATGTAAAGTGTTTCTTTGATCATGTGTAGTATTATGAAGCTCATCCTACTGACCGTGCTTCCCAGCAAAGTAGCCTTACCCTTATGAATTTGCACCTCCATCGGTCTCCAGCTCTCTTGTGAGGGTGCCATGTTGTCAGTGTACTGAAGTGCGTTACGTCACCATTAAAAGGCTCCATAGTGTAAATTAGTGTACCCTGCCATATTAGGGCTAATGGATTTTTTACTATTGGAGACCTTTAATGTATACGATAGTCGTCTCGCTTTACGAAATTCCAGCCGTCAGATCCCTTAAAACTGGCAAAACTAGTTCTTCCTTCTTTAGCATTACAATTTTACACTCTCGCTTCGTCTTACTTCTCGGAATTTATTAATTAACATGTATTCGTAACGATGACATTAAATACCAGTATAATTACGCACTTCTGTTGAGTACAGCGTGTTTATGATCCCAGAAGAGCATAATACATATACTCTGTATTTACAGTGGCGTGGGCTCATACATAATTCAGAGTGTTTGCGGTAAAGAAATTCACAATCCATGCAGCTTTTTAGACGAGATTTCTGGGATATAAATGTAGAGGCGTTTGTCTTTTTAACAATGAAAAATGAAATACTATTGTTTACGCGTCAGTACCAGGCATCGCGTATAATTCATGACAGCCGCATATCAAGCTACGCTAGAATAAGAAATGCGAGGAAGCTTTCAGACGTAATGCTGAACACCGACTCTCGATGACAGTTTAGGATTAGCGTGCGTTGAACAGACAAATTAACACTGGTTGCGACTTGCTGAATGCCGAGACCGCCTGCCTCCAATGGACAAAATAGTGAAGTGTGGAGATCGGATGTACGCACAGAATGTTCTTCTGTAACTGCCGTATGTAGCGAGTGGATTGCAAGGGCCAGGCAGTCACTGCAGTAGTGTGCATGTCAGGTGCCTTGTGGCGAGCAGAGACAAGGAGGTGACTGTGTTGAGCAAATCGCGAGGTGATTGTGCTGAGCAAATCGCGAGGGTGCTTCGCATCTTTGAGGTTTCTGCTGTTCGATAGTTTAAAGTACTGATTAAGTAAATAACTTATACACGCAAACATTTGTATAAATTTGTCGATAGAAACCCGCGCGCGGCCGTGTGTGTGTGTGTGTGTGTGTGTGTGTGTGCGTTTGCGCGCGCTATTTTGAGTTTTAAATGATGCTGCATACATTAAAGGCGTTGTTCCATTTTTTCCTAATTTTTTACTGTAATACTTTGTAAATCACAGCTATGCGTCCTTTCAAGATTCCGCCGCGACGTAGATGAGAATTGCCATCTTCTGGGCTATTCTTTACCGACGTTTCAGTACCGATAGTTTGTCGTAAAACAGCGATAAAGAATTACCACTACTCGCTGCGTTAAAGCCCACAAGAGCGCAATTCTCAGATTATAGTTATTTTATAAAATGTGGGTTGTGACCATAACACAGAATAGATGGGCACTTTACTTAGTTGGAGTACTGTGTGCCGTGCGACTGCCGTAAGAACGTGGCTATTAAACTGCATAAATTTCATGGTGCTATCAAGATGACATGAAGAAGGAATACCAGCATATTATGACAGTCAGTACTTCACTACGGCACGAGCGGGTCGCGGACGCAATTAAAGATTGTGTATGAAAGAGCGGTACCTCAGAACCGACAAGAGAAAGACTGGAATGACACACAGAATCGTTTTTCCTTCTGTACGGAGTCTTCCTGACTGCGCGTAATCCTGTAGCATGCAGTGAACTCGAAGTTCTAAACTCGGACGAAGAAATACAAGTACAAGGGGTAAGAGGCACGTACGTCATTTAGACTGAACTGAAATAGGGTAATTCTGAAGAACACTAATAAAAATATCTCTCCTGAGTCGGAGCGAGCCACATTTCCGTCTTGGAGTTATTATGAGATTTGTGCTTGATCCGTGGCTGACTTCATGTAGCACTGAGTGAGATTTGTTACTGATAGTGAATAGCCAGTTGAAGACTGGGGAACTGTCATGCCAATTTTGTTGTGTGTTTAGAATAAACTTGAGGATGCTGTGTACATAAATATAAATTCTTTCTGCTTTTGTGATTGTATTTACGTAATGTCGCGGAATCTTTGCTATAATATTTATCCTGTGTTTTTCTTCTTACTTTTTTAACATTATCAGATACGGAGTGAAGAGTAGGAATTTTGTGTGCTCTACATGCGAGGGAGAACTTTTAAGGGTGTTGTTGTAATTTATACGTTATTTAATATTTTCTAATCCGTGCGTGAAATGTTCTTGTGAGTCGTGACGAATGGTCCTTTAAGTATATTTGCTTCTCGTTGCCGAATTCCGGAAGAGGCATGTTGGTCTATGTTATAAATGTGGTTATTTGGAGGGATATATGTATATGTGTATGCCGTTATAAAAATTCTTGGTATTGCACCAGAAAATGTAAAATTGAAATAGTTAAAGTCAAACAGTTGTTCTTGACGGGACTTTAGCGAGCAGTGGGGAATCAAGATAGACGTCCACTATTGTGACATTCTGTGGAAAATCTTCCATGGAATAACCAGGACATAGCTAAGGGAATAGTGTTAAAATGAAAGACACTGCGATGAAGCGCGTATAGTATATTTACTTTTCTGACATCCTTCGAAGATAACTCAGACATCCTGTTTTTAAACATCGTAAGAGTTCGAACTGTGTTGCTAGTACTACAGTACAAAGTGCTTTCATTTATAGTATTGTGTTAAGGTAGTTCAGAAAATAAAACTTTAAATCATTCGGCTGGAATTCAAACTGTGTGTGTGGGATACACATTTATATGCATGGCTTACAACAGGAAGGTGGAGACGAAGGCAATAGGAACATAGTATCAGTGCAAGAATATGACCGTCCTCTATTTGTATTGTCACGATCAGCGGTGGTGTAAATGCGACATGTTACAGTTTATAAGCAAAGGTCTTGTGGTATGCCTATCAATGAAGTAAGGCGCTGGAAGTAGGTATGAATAGAATATCAGTGTGTTAATACATATTCAGTTCATTTTTTCCGTACAGTAAAATCACCGTAGAAGAGTGACTGGTAATGAGGAAAGTGAGGAGTGTACAAAGCATGATGTTTTGAATAAACGGTATTTTGATGTGTGTATTTTTAGAAGATGATGTGGAAAATCGTACAGCATTTCTTTCGTAAGCCAGAAATTAAAAACGTGTTATGATTAACACATGTAGTGATTCTCGACGAGAGACGGGAAAGAACACGATTAATAGAAGTGCACTGTATTATTGCGTTCGAGTAACTGCTCTTGTATTGTACTCCGTCATTGAAACACATTTCTGTGTCACGTTAACTGCCATTCCATTTGTCCAGCTGCTGTGGGAAATTACCCTGCGCTACAGAGGTGATCGTTCGTCAGTGCGCCTGAACCACTGTTATATATTGCAAGCAGAGTAGGCCTAAATTCCGAAACCAAGGTAACGTATGTTACAAGTATAATTACTTCGATTGGTCTTACTAACCTGTAAAATTTATGGATTTCGCTAGAACGATATTTTCATCGCAGTTTGATATCTTATACGTTTAGATGACATTCATGTTATCGAATTTCTTACGCATTCGTTCCGCCACGCCAGAGATGCACAAATTAAAGAAAAATCTAGGTGCCACCTCAAACACCTTGGCGCCAGGTGGATGACATGAAGCCAGTTCCATACTGAGGACGCATTAATATTAGGCACATCCGTACAAAATTTAGTCGCTCTGGCGACTTGGCGTCCGGGGTGTGTACGCCCCTGCTCGACGCGACATTTCTTTTGAAGCAAACGCCAGATTAAGTGCTTGTGTGAATCATAAGCTGGCATTGCATCCCTTTGAATTAGAATTCTTTACAAGCTTGAGCCAAAATTGTAGTGAAGCGATGTCACTTGTCGTGAAGACGGAGAAAGAGAATATGTGCCTTCGGTGCTTACACTCGTTCAAAATTCACACTATTGGCCTCGGCCGGGGTCGACTTCCCAACTGTAACGATTACAAAACCACACTCAGACGACAAAATGAAGGAAGCTTATTACTGGAAATACGACAGCAAAGCTGAGGACAAACTGAAATCTTCGCTGTTTGGGGGGTAATTTAACGCAGCGTTGGTCGGTAGTTACCATTGTCAGTCGCATGTTCAAGCGTTAAGCCCGACGTTTGAAGATGCGACCGATATGTTGTCCCGAAACGTCTGTAACTAACTACCGAGTCATCTGTGTAACATCCCAGAAGAGCGAAGAGCTCATTTATGTCGCGTCGGAGGCCTGAAATCACCCCTAGGAATTATTAGTTTGGTTGAATGGTCCTACTGCCGAAGTTGCGCGTGCTCTCCTACCGCACAGTACAGTAACTTTGATGCATGACCAACCCTGTGCAGCTTCACCATGTGTCGGGTTTGAAACAGAGAATGATTTATGACTTGCAAATTAATATGAATGGCGCAGCATTCCCTGAAGTGTTGACTGTCCTCCGTGAAACTGAGCTGGTGTCTTGTCTTAGAGCGGGCAACGGCGAGTTTGTAGTATGTTGCCGTATAAGCAGGGACCGCCAGTTGGGGCGACAGACAGACGGACACCTGAACAAGAAGCAACAGAAAGTAAGAATGTGCGAAATTTTAAATGTCGGCGCATTACATGTTGATCGCACTGCCAGCGCGCGTTCGAATGAGGCCAGGGGCATACGGGGGCAGCATTTGGTGCTTGTCGCGGGCGGAATAATATGGGATAGTATGCCACGTTTGGAAGACTTACTGCTGTCTGCCATCAGCTTGTGACAGAGGACATGAATGTTTCTTATTTGCTAGTCAACGTTCTAATCTCTGCTTAGTAAAAGCTGCCGGTTTTCATAAGCGTCGCAGTTTACAGCAGGGCTGGCCAACTTCAACCCACAGGAAGGCCATATACGTAATTATTCCTTATAAACTCGCCTGAGGGCCGCACTTGTGCCTAAATTTACGCAAAATGGGGCGGGGGAGGGGGAAGGGGAACTGAATTAACAACAAGGCCGTTATTTACAGACAGTAAGTTGGGATAAAAGTACGGTTGAGTGACAAGGCAGGGGGCCTTAGTAACCCTATAAAACACAAAGAAATATTGATTTACTGTGTGCTGTCTTAAAAGTGATGAGTTATAGTTACCGAACATTATCTTTGCTAATAAAGTTGCCATGTTATGTTCTGTAGACATATTATATTATGTTTGTTAAACTGAGTTACTGAAAATATTCAGATGACCGAGGGCCATACTTTGGCCAGCCCTGGTTTAAGCATGGCATTATGGTAGAAACGCCCAGTTACCCCCCCAAAACACGTACAGCATCCGTCGCATGCCGCAGGAGACTGCCGGATTACAGGCTCCCTCCGCAGTGTGAATGCGGTCTTCGATTAGTCGTAAACGACGTTTCGGGACAGCCTGTCGGAACCATCTTCAGGGGTGAAGCAGTCCCAAGAATAATGCCGCGAACAGTTGGGTGCGTAGTTATGGCGTGGGTGTTGATCGGTGCTGAGGGAAGTGAAAAGAACCGACTGGATTAATGGACCGCAGAACACGAGGAGGGGGGGGGGCAGGATAACACCGGCAAACAATGAATAAACAAAATGGGAAGGGGGAGAGAAAGGAGAAGGAGAGCTTTACCCTTGAAGATGGGAGCGATAGGCTGTCTCGAAACGTCGGTAACTAAATGCTAATCAACGCCGCATAACATCCCAGAAGCACGAAGACGGCAGGTGACTTAACTGTGCCGTCATTTCGCCCAGCTACACGGCTGGACGTCACGTACACATACTTTGCTATGAAGTGAGCTGTTAGGCCTATGTAAGACTTGTACTGTACCATCTTGTTGGTAACTCTCACAATTTTTATGTTGTACTCCCCACGCTTCTGGGCCTGGGCGTTCGAGAAATCTTTCGATTCTCGGCTGAGGAAAAAGATTTTCCTACTCCAGAGTGTCTACACAAGCTCTCATGCCCATCTAGCCTCGTATTCAATTCAAACTACTGGCTCCTTCCCCTTGGATGTGTGTGGGGTGTGAAGCTGATCGCTCAGCTCCATCCGTTGCGGATGCTAAGAGTGAGTTAAGCTATACCATTACGTCTGCACGTGCCTTCTTGGTAACTTCATGGACAACTTACTGCTTGTCTTCTTATCCCCTTCATCTTAACACCTTTCACTACTTACGCCACCCCCCATCAACCTGCGGCCATCATCTTCCAGAACTTCCCCCTGTTCCCCTTGTTCAGCCCACTCACCAATACTGTACCCCCACCTGGCCATCTCCGCAGATAGGGACCGTCTCTGTATATGTATATTTCGGTACCCATTTGCGGTCTAAGATCCACCAACCTGTGTGCAGGTAGGCCATAATTTTAAGAATCGGCAGCAACAGTTGGTTAGCCTCTTCGCCGTAAATATGGAAAAGTAAGAATATCGGAAGCGTCGGCTAGACATTTAACGTGTAAACAGTGCCATCATCTCAAATAGCGTCCACCTTAGCAATAAACCGCCGTGAAGGTCTGGAGTATTTCATACGACTGTATTGTCGGCATACATACTTTAAAACGTGTGGCTGAAAGTTACGGAACGTAGTGAACCATAGGCCTGTTTAATACGGGGATTCCATTGTGTATGTAAGGAACACATTTTGAGTAACCTCCAAACTGCGATTCTTCCCTTCAAATAGGTGGGCCGAGATAGCGTAGTGGTATAGCGACCGGCTATGGGCTGGACGGACCGGGGATCGAATCCCAGCGGGGATGAGATTTTCCGAACTCATCCAGATGGCCCTGGGACTCACCCTGCCTCCTGTGAAAGGGTACCGGGTTTTTGACTGAGAGTAAAGGGGCCGGGGCGTGTCGTTGATCACCGTCCACCATCTCTCGCAGAGGTTAAAGAGTAGAGCCGGAGGGAGAGTACAGCTATACGTCTACTCCTCTTTTGGGCCTTCATGGCCTATTCTAGAGTGAATTTATCTTTACCTTACTTCATGTTCAGCTGGTGTTTGGTGGTCCGAAATGGCCCACATTTCACTTTTGTCTGTCTCTCTGTCTGTGTGAATGTTCTTGTCTCCGTGTCTCTGTACACTTGACGTCATTGCTGCCGTAATGCTAGTCTTACGTGAAGTCCGGAGACACCTACATAGGAGTTGCTGAATGTTTGGTGTCCGGCAAATGCTTGGAATTTCGCTAGAAACTGCCAGGTTCCCACTATGCGGAACAGGGTTACTTTGCACGCATAACTTAAGTTCCGTGATGTTCCATGTGCTTAAGGTTACTTTATTGCTACCGTCAACTGAGTTCTCTTGCCAAGGTCTTGTTTTATTTATAGTGATATATCCGATCTGCAACACTTGCATGATATTTGCATAATGTAACGCAAGAAAGGGAAAGGGTATGTATTCTTGGTAAGTGGATTTTCATGTAAGAGGTTTAGTTGTGGTGTGACACGTTTTGCGAGGATTTCTGGAGTTCGCCAGTATAAATCTTAACCGAATATACCCTGGAATGTTATACATAATACAATACTTTCTTCAGATGGCAGCATCAGCAAGAAAGAAAAGAAAAGGAAAAGGTAGACGGGAACGAAAGGAAGACGAAAAGAATTATATAAAGAGTGTTTGTAATTGAATATCCCTGGACTGTAAATTCTTGAACCAGTGAGGTGAGAATAGCAGCGAAATGAAAAATCAAGCAGCCGTTGTGTTAGTACTTGAGTGTTTCTTGAATCTGTAATGAGTCTTTCGTTTTGTGAGAACTGACATTCTTCTGCCATGTATAGGAGTGAAGTTCAACAGTGCAGGCAGGCATCCTGTGGAGGAGCATGAATCACGCTTTTATTAACTGTACAATTCATATTCCCTGTACTTCCGTTGAACTGATGCTTGAGTAGAAAAATTTAACCACCTTCTTACCACTCAGTACATTTCCTGGACGTTACTTGTAACAGTGGCAGAGATGTGTCTTTGAAATTGAGAATTCAGCTGTTGTTTTTTCAGTTACTGTGGTAGATAATTTTTCACTATTAACTTAGTGACAGTCGTGTTATATCTATCAAAAGCTTTAATATTCTGTCGCTTTTATGGCCACAGCAATTCCATAAAAACAAGAAGTTTCTTGGTCGGTTTTTAACTTTTGATAGGAAACCCACTATCGTACGGTAAGAGAAATTCAGGTTAGCGTAAGGAGCACAGGTTGAATAGTACGAAACTAAGTGTTTTTTTTTATTTAATAAGTAATTGCGTGTTGAGACCAGAGATTTAGAAACCAAATTTATTTCCTCCCGAAAATATACGTGACACTTCAAAGCGTATATTCTGCAAACTCTATATAGTTAACTTTTTAGTTGTGTAGTAAAGCAAGAATATTATCTTAGGCTTCTTCATGTTGAAAGTTTTCGTCTCCTGTTAGGCCTATAAAGTGCATGTTAAGGATGTTTGTGATATATCCATTTGTATGTCTGTGTTGCGACAGTTCAGCGCTTCTTCACGCAGGACAAACAGGAGCGTATGAGAAGCAGCTGATGCTGAGGTTGCTGTCTGTGATGATGTCTCGAGCTCGAAACAGCATCACAGACGAGTCGTCTTGAGTTCCGCTGATCTCGGAGTATTTGTGACGGAGATCAGAATGTGCGTGTGGACTGGTTTCCGTTGATTGGATTTGGCCTGTGTTTGCCCATTTTTTGTGTGCACGGAGCACTGCGGTCGACTGGTAGCACACTCGCTTCGTATTTTGGAGGCTTCGGGTTCCTACGTCGGAACGCACCGGCACCACATGTTCTGACTGAGGTTTTTCATACTTTATCTGCTACCGGCCACCTCGACACAGGTTTTTCTTGGTTTCCATATGTCTAAAAGCAAAAAGCTGTGATGGTTCCCAACATTCCAAGTTGCCACTACATGCTTCTCATGTAGCCCTCCCGACTTAAATTTATTAGTAAAAAATTTCATATTTTGTATACATGTAAAATAACCACTGCCACCGGGTGACAACCCAATTGCAGTTTATTATTATTATTATTATTATTATTATTACTACTACTACTACTACTACTACTACTTACTTACTTACTTACTCCAAGGGGCAGAGTCCTTCTTGAGCAGCTAACTGGTTTGCAGCTAGTCAAGAAATTCCCCGCATTGCGTGGAACCCGAAGGTTCATTACTGCACTCACAAGCGTCCGCCACCTGTTTCTATCCTGGGCCAGCCCAATCCAGTCCATATACCCACATCCCACCTCCTGGAGATCCATTCTAATATTATCCACCCATCTACGCCTAGGTCTCCCCAGTGGTCTCTTTCCCTCCGGTTTCCC
>Ga0131853_10017910_pt1 | contig 12898 bp, 11 predicted proteins | sample TergutLab28metaG_FD_92764 | JGI IMG/M metagenome (GOLD analysis project Ga0131853, IMG submission 92764) | Labiotermes labralis P1 segment gut microbial communities from Petit-Saut dam, French Guiana - Lab288 P1 (version 2) (version 2) | ecosystem: Host-associated > Arthropoda: Insects >...
ATGCGCTTTTGGGTAAAACGCAAGGGTAGTATTAAGGAGCTTTTGCTTAAGCACGCTTATAACAGGTTTTTGCAAGCCCATCACAACGCATTACAGTTTCTTATAACCCGTACCCACGACGCCCAAGACTTGCCGCTTCCAAAGCGCCAAACGCCGGGTGCTGCTGGTATGGATTTGCACGCAAATGTCCACGAACCGCTTGTATTAGGGAAAGGTGCACGGGCACTAATCCCAGCCGGGATTAAGATTGCCCTGCCAATAGGTTACGAAGTTCAGGTCAGGCCGCGCAGCGGCCTGGCCTTTAATTATGGCGTAACAGTGCTTAACGCGCCCGGCACCGTAGACGCAGATTACCGCGGAGAGCTATGCGTGCTGCTAATTAACCTTGGCGAGGATGATTATACCGTGCGGCGTGGCGACAGGATTGCGCAAATGATTGTGACCAAAGTAGAGATGGCAGAGTTTTGCGAAGCCGGGACACTGCCCGAGAGCGTACGCGGCGAGGGCGGGTATGGCAGCACCGGGATTGGAAATAGCAGCCACACGCCCTAGGCTTTAGCGAGGTTAATTGTATGCAAAAATCAAAAAATAAGCGAAATCTATCGCCCCGTGCCATTAGCATTATGGTGGCTATTGGGGTGCTGGCATTAATTTTTATAGTCATTGGGCTTATTATTAGGGTGGCCTGGCTGCGGTTGCAGGAGCTTATTTACACAGTTTCCGCAATGGATACGGTTATAATAATCGCACTTATATCCGGTATGGTGACGGTGCTGGGTTTGATTACCAACTCTGTGATTTCTATGCGGATGAAAAACGCAGAGTTCAAGTACAAGCGCAAGGCAGCGCTACTAAGGAAGCTGGAGGCCCCATATACCCAGTTTGTTAACATGCTTTTTGATATGGTACATAAGAAAGATGACGCTGGCAAAATGGATGAGGAGTTACGTACCCGGCTTATAAGAGATATGTCACGAGAAATAATATTATATGGCTCTGATGAAGTTGTGAATAAATGGGGCGAATACCGCAAAAAAGCCCCCGGCTTTACACTGGACGAGCATCTGTTTTTTATAGAAGGGCTACTGCATCTTATACGCGCAGACATGGGCATAGAGCAGGGCCAGCTTGCCCCTGGCGATTTGCTAACCCTGTTTGTGGATGATTTTGAGGCGTTTACTGGTAGCCATTTTGAGCTATCTTTTGGCAAGCGGAAAATTTCTTGGCGTGTGGGCAGCGAGAAGTAGGGTAAGGCAAGACCGCAGGGGCTTTGCCTCCAGATACACGCTAACACGATTTTATAAAGTTTTCTTCTTCGGGCATCGTGGTACTAACTAGAGAGAAGGGGCTTGTTTGTATGAAGACAGTTGACATAGGTGGTATTGAAATTTATGTGGAAGAGTCAGAAAAGTATATTCAGATAAATGATATCCAGGGCGAGGATTTAGCCAGGGTATGGGAGGCCTTAACCCATAGATACCCCAGCTACGAAGTAGTGCTGTGCTTCCGCAATATGCCTGCGCCCACGGATATGCTGGATTCCATAGAGGCTGTGGTTTTGGAGGACTGCATTGAAATGCGTGTCACACCGCAAGGGTATAAGCCTCACGCCTGCCAGGAGATAACCCTACTTACAAAGGATGACTTTGCCAAGCTTGCGGCACACCACGATAAAATAAACCCTGCACCAGAGTTTTACTGGACAAGCCAGCGCATCTTGGATAAATGGGATATCTGGCGTATCTTTGTGGTTAAAACCGGCGGCGAAACTGTCGGGTATGCCATGCTTATGCTTAAGCTCAGGGATGAAACCATAGGCGAGATATTCGGCGCGTGGGCTGAAGACCCTGCCCACCGCAAGGCGCTGTTTTCCGCTATGGCTGGCTGTGCTTTTGACAGTGGCAAGGCCACGGTTGTACGCATGATAGAGCGTAGCGACACCTGCGAATATGATGCGGCTTTGGCTGTTGGGTTTTGTGAGGTTGGGTATTATGTGGGGTATCAGGTTTATACATAAAACATCTTCTTTTGCACTACTTAAACTTGCTCAACATCTGAACGGCATTTTCTGTTTCAGCTACAAACCCTTAAGCAGCCTTAATACATATGTGGGATTTTCTACCCAATGCGGCCCTTTTTGTATATGTATTTCATTTGCCGCGATAGCTTCATCAATGGAAACAAATACAAATTGCTGGCCGGTTTCTATCTCGTGTTCCGTTCGTTGTGTGTTTGTAAATTCACCTTCGACGTCGCAAAAGTAATAACTAAAATACCTCTCGATTATTATGCTTGATGGGCTTTCCTTATAGATTGTCAAATATTTGCCAGGCTCAAATTCCTTGATTGATAAGGGCTTTACGGTTGCCCCTGCTTCCTCTTTAATTTCCCGTATAAGGGCCTCGGTGATTGTTTCGCCATCTTCTATTCCCCCGCCTGGGAAATCGTATAGGTTTTCTTTCGCAAAATGAATTAGGCCAACTTTTCCGTCCACGCTTATAACTGCCTTGACGGCATTTATAGTGCGGTGCGGTAGTTGGTCATAGTCTTTTTTATTGCATGTTATTACGGTTTTCATGTCTGGCCTCCTTATTTGAATCATAGCAATTATAACATAGACACAAGCCGCCGGCGCACACCAGGCGACGCCACAGGTAGTTGTTACCCCACCAAAACCGTATTATAATCCCCTAAAACAAACCCCGGAGCATGAAAATGATAAAACGTTACCTAGCCAGGATAAAAAGCTTTACCACCAACAACCCCACCGCAACAAACTACGCAATAGACGGTGCGCTTGTCATAGGGGCGCTTAACCTTGCGGCCAACAATAACAACCTTTTTGCCCAGCGCCTTGGCGCCGGTGATTTTCACCTTACTATGTTGCAGTTTCTGCCCCAGATGCTTAACCTGTTTCTTCTTATACCGGCGGGGTTACTTACAGACAGCCTTGCCAACAAGGGGCGTATGCTGTCAGCAACGCTGGTGGCTGCGGCGCTGTTTTTCCTGGCGGGGGCGGCAGCCGGGTTTACTACTGTGCAGCCGCTGTTCTTTTTCCTGGCCTTCCTGGCGCTGGCCAATGCGTGTATGATGCTTTATAACATTTCATGGCAGGGATATTTCCCCGAAGTGGTGGTTGAAGGCAGACGTAACAGCATACTAACCCTGCGTACCCGTATGAGTGTGCTTGTGTCCTTGGTTATACCGCTAATAAGCGGTAGCGTACTGGCCGCCATCCCCAGCGAAAGCGGGAAAATACTTGCCCATCAGTTTTTCTATGGGATAGTGGCAGCGTTGCTAATTTACAATGCCCTGCACCTACGTAAAATAAAGGCCACTGACCCAGCACCGCCGAAGAAAATACGGTTCGATGAAATAAAAAAAGCCGCTAGGCGGCTAATGGGCAACAGGCAGTTTAAAATATTCGCGGCGGTAGCCCTATTCTTTCACATGACCTGGCACATGGACTGGACGCTGTACTTCATAAGCCAGGCCAATTACCTGCATATGAATGAGTTCCAGCTGGGGCTTGCGGCGGTGGGTACAACGGTAGCGCAGCTTCTGACCCTGCGGTTCTGGAGTAAGCGCAACCAGCGCCTAGGCCCGGAGAAGCCATTGACCTTTGGCATTTTGGGATTGTCTCTTAATCCTATTGCCGTTATTATTGCCACAAGCTTGCCGTTGTCTATAGGCCCTGCGGCCTTTCTAATCATGCACACCATTGCCATGCTTACCTTTGCCACTATTGGGCTTAACCTTTTCCAGTGCCTTATGCCGGTGCTGGATACAGAATACCGCAGCTTTTCTATTTCCGTTTACACGTGCCTTATAACCCTTAGTAACGCCATCATGCCAGTAGCAGGGGTAGCCCTTTATCGCGCTTTGGGGGGCGATATTAACGGGCTGCGCTTCGCATTTGCCATAGTATTTGCCTTGCGGATAGTTGCCGCCGGGCTATGGTGGCTTAGGCTAAAGTATTTGGTTCCGGCCTCACAGCCTAGTTAACCAAATTGTAAAGTAAAATTTTTGTAAAGGGCTTGTATAATTCCGCTGGAAATGGTAAATATTATACCTGTGACCTTGAACTCAGGTTTGAGGAACAACTAATATCCCCCCTCAAGCCCGGCCCCACCCCCCCTGTGGCCGGGCTTTTCCTTTGGATTATAAAATTCATACCAATTCCAAACAAAAACCTACCTAAGATTTGCGAGGATTATGGCAAAAGACCGCAAATATTGGGTAGGTTTTTGTTTGGAACCGGTATCACTAGCCGAAAAGTGTCAGCACCACAAATAATACAAAAATCACCACAACCACAATAGCAAAAGGGTCCACGCGGGAGGGTTGGTCATATGGGGAATGTGGCGGCGGTGTAGCCTGGGGATTATTGTACGGGTTTGGCCATCCGGGAGTAGCAGGCGTGTCCTGGTGTTGACCCGGCCACTCGGGGGTGGCAGGCGCATTCTGTTGCGGCTCCACCCAGTCATCAGCAGCCCCTTCCTGTTGCGGATTCGCCCAATCAGGCATAGGGTTAATATTAGCCTCGTGGTCATAACCATAACCACCAGCCTGCGGGCTACCAGCAAGCTGCCCGCCATCACCTTCAACCTGCCATTTGTTATGCCTAATAAACTCCCTAAACAAGACAAAAACCACCGGCGATAAAATCAAAGTTATCACGCCAAGAAAAATAATACCCTGCACCTCCGGGCTTATAGGCAACGCACCATACAGCGCATCAATAAGCTCCCCAGAATATTGCGGCGTCCCTGTATACTCTGGCGCAACAGCAAAAACTATACGCCCCAAAGTCACCTGCGTACCATTAACAATAAAATGCGGCAAAATGCCCGCCCATATAGAGCGGGTATAATGCACCATATAAGCAAAAATAACCCCCAGTACAAATGTATAAGCAAATTGCTGGAGGTTTAAATGCATAATCGCAAAGAATAAGCCGTTAATCAAAGCGGCTTTTTTTATTGTCTGGTCACGATACTTAGACTGTATATACCCCCTAAACACCAACTCTTCACAAATAGCAGGTGTAACGGCAATCGCAAGTAGCTGCAACCAAAAAGGATGCCGCTGGAAGGCATACATAAGCTCTGCCACATCATTGTTAAAAAACAGCCCAGATATCCCAGATATAAGCATCATAATCGGCTGCAATAAGAAGCTAAGCGCCACAAGAATTACAATATTCTTGCCATCAAGCTTAGCCGCCGGGAAGCTTAGCCGGGCTGGCTCTCGCCTTATGCCCATCCATATTGCAAGGGGCAAAATAAACACAGCAAGCTGGTAAGCAATTGTCCCCCAAGGCGAAGTGATAGCGGAAACTACCGTATCTATATCAAAATCTGCAACAACACTTACTACCACCGCCACAAACATAAACCCTATAAGAAAAAGAATGGCCCATATCATCAAAAACAGCATGAACTTGCTGCCGTCGTTACCTCTTCTCATCATGCACCCCTTTATTTAGTTTCAATAGACCTCAAACATCACTGCCAAGGCACTAGCAATTTCATTAAAATGCCTGGGTGCTACCACACCCATAAATAAGTCGCTTGTATCAATCCCCAGGCTTTCAAGCATGGGCGCGCCGCTCATGCATATGGCCATAGTGTCTGTAATTTCTATCTCATCATCCAAGGTTATATATGTTACGGTCAAAAGCCTTTCCGATATTATCTCGTACAGGGGCGGGTTAGATTCCCGCAGTATATCCAGCACCCCTTCTGTGGACCTTATCATTTGGATACCTGCCGCCTCTTGTACACCCTGGTATGTTGTAAGCATCGCGTGTATATCCCCTACCGTTAGCAGCGCGTGGAAGCGGGTGATAATCGCCTGGTTTACTTGGGGGTCATGGCCCAAAACATACGAGCGCACAGATACATGATACCTATTTGGGTTATAAACGATGACGTTAAGCTTTTCGGCCATTTCGTTAAGGGTTTCTATGTGGACAGGGTTTGCCTGCCAGGCTATATACAGGTAATCCCGCTTTGGGGGGTTTATAAGCCAGACATTTATAAGGCTGCCCACCATAAATACCACTACCGCCGTAAACAGCAGGTGTAACCTATAATATTCCCATAAATACTGCCGCTTCTCTGCAAAGCTCATCTGCCTTAGCTTAGCAAACTCTGTAGAAATAAAATTGCGTATCATATTATTTCTCCTTTTTATCCCTATTCCCAAGTATACTTAGCGCCCTGGGTACGGCGTCTTTGGCATTTTTCCATGGCTCGTCTGCGTAGCGGTAATCAAATTTTAGGGTGAACCATTCCAAGTCCTCTTCCAGCTCTTGCATATAATTTAGCTGAGGAAGCACTATCTCATCTATAAACTTTTCCCGCTTAGAGCGGCCAAGTTTGTCTGCCTCACTAACCAAAACCATAAAATGCGGCAGGCAGTAGCTTTTCTGGCTTGTGATAAGCTTGGCGTCATCTCCACCCTTACCCCATAAATACAGGAATGTATCTATATACCTATTAAAAGTATCCTCGACCTTATTGCACACATAGCAAGACTTCCCTGCCTTAACCAGATGCGCATGGATTTTGGCAAGGGGGCCGCTTGTATCCTTGCCAAAGAAGGGGGATGGCAACTTATTTTTAATTATAGCGCCTACATCCTTGTTTAGCTTGCGCATATAGGTATGAAGCATAAGCGCAAGCCCCAGCCGGTTTTGCCCGGCGTACATAGCCCCCAGATGGGCCGCACAAAAACCCAAGCGGTTTGTTTGGGTGCGCACATCGTCTTCCATATATGACGGGCCCATTATGAAATTAATAGCATCCGATTCCAATTTATCGTGCATAGCACAAAACGCACAACTCCCAGGGTCACGCAGGGCGTCTAGCACTGGGATTGTATGGATATGGTCAGGCATGGCAGGCTCCTTTTTGTTTTTTAGTATAACATATTGGGGGATTTAATATATAGAAAAACAAAAACCGCGGGGCACACCCCGCGGTTTTGACTTAGTACTATTACCGTTGTCTTAGCTTACATATATTCACCCATAGAACTTAACCGCTGGTATTCCAGCTCTACAGGGTCTGGCTTATGCGGCCTTCTTGGCCTGTTTTGCAGGTGCTGCCGGGACATGCTTATGCCCTGGGTCAAAATCCATATGCCCCATGCAAACATTATCCCAACCATAAAAAACCAAGAGTTGCTGCCTGACCGTGTGCTTGGGTGTACATACCTAACTGTCTCTGTATGCCGTGGGACAATCTCGAAAGATGGCATGGTTTCAACAGAATGCGCCCAAACTTCCGTTCCTGAGAAGCCCTGAAAAGCATTTGTGATATATTGATAGATATTTTCGACGATATAGGCCTCTAGTCTATTATCCGTGTTGTAGGTTATAACCCTGCCAAATGGGGCGGTACGCTCTACCCTGCTACCCATAGAAGAGTGACTTGTATAGCTGGTAAACGACACCATGCCAAAAGGCAACAGAAGCGCCCAAACCAAGACATATGCAACTATATTTTTTACAAGGTTCCTTTTGCGGGCCACGTTTTGCTTTGCCAGATACATGCGTAGTTCATTTACGCCGGTGGCATGTGGTATTTCTGGTGTTTCCGGCATTTCTGGGGCTATGCCATTATTTGTGAATACGTTTTCGGTCATTATTAATTCCTCCTTGACGGGAGGGGGGGCCGGTATTTCTGGGGTTTGTTGTGAGGCCATTTGTAAACTTTGGCCGTCTTCTATCCAAACCGCACGCCCGCTTCGCACAAGTTGCTTTGCGCGGCGGTGATATGTTTCACCCACCCTCTCGTGATTTTCATCATACAGCACGATGGGTATTGCCATCTCTTCAACTCCTTAACTCTTGGCCGCTCTGCTGTTTTTTATCATGGGTGCCTGCCCCTTGGCCGATACATAAATAAATACGCAGCCGTTTAGATGTAAGTCTGCTTCATAAGGCTTTATGCAGTTGCTGCCATAGGTGAGTCGCCTATGGTTTCGCCTATGTCGGCGGCCCTTATATAGCTATAAACTATGCCAGGTGCTTCCAGGATTAGCACATTGTCTTGTATGGTAAATGTCCATAGCTCGAAACCTGTTAGTAGCTGGTCGTCATTTGCATACCAGTAAAATGTCTGCCTATTGTCTGGCATACCCCGTGCGCCGGTTCCGTCTGGGTTAAAGATATATATCCAGTTGGGGTCTCCGTCCCATTCCCATATGCCTACTAGGGGGTGGCCGGTAAAATCTATGTCGCGTGGCATTGTCTCTGCCGGGATAAAGTCGCCGCTCCAGCGTATATAGCTGAATATGTCGCCGGGGAAATCCACGCTGTCTAGTGTGACCATGTCCCCTTCTATGGTGTATATCCATGTTTCCTGCCAAAAACCGAAATGGAGTATTAGCTCGTCTGTGCCGCTTGTAAGCCAGCTAAACGGGTCAAGGTCTGGGTAAAAGCCGCGCATTCCGTGGCCATCGGCTTCAAATACGTATATATAGCTGTGGTCTGCATCCCAGGCCCATGTGCCTATTAGCGCCTCGTCGTGGCCTGGCGGCGGTGGCGGCGGTTCGTCTAGGCTGCTAAACCGGGTTAGAAGCATATCCACCGGGTCTATTTCTGCGCCAAAGGAGAAAACCAGCGTCCTTACAAACCCGTCGCGGATATTTATAAATTGCCGCCCAGACATAAGCGTATCAAACACATACATTTCTGTGCGAATGGAATGCCAGGTGTAATCCCCTATTTGCACTGTGCCGGGTACTGAGTGTACGCGCATCCCAATTTCGATAAGGTTGTTTGTTAAAATTCGGATATATTCTGCCTCGGAAATCCTTCTATGCGGGAAAACTAAGCGCTCGTAAATTACCTGGACATTTGTGCCCGAAAAGGGGTCTATGGCCATCATATCTATAATCTCGTTTGTGCCCACAGACTCCCAGAATTCGTCTGGCAGGTTTGGCCCTTGGCCATCCAGCATCTCTACGGTTAACCCTACAAGCTCGGCTATTTCTTCGTCTGTTGCCGTTACCCAGCCTATGGGCATCATGAAGCGTAGGTTAAGGTATTCATTTACATATGTTTCATCGTGCCATGTGCCGCGTACAGGGCCACCCCGCCATACTTCTACGGGCTGGTCGTCGGGCTCTAGTGCGTAATCGGCTTGGCCGTTACTTGCCGCTTCGGCGTTAAAAATGGCTCCATTTTCATCTTGCCTTTGTGGCGCTAGGCCCATACATGCCGTTAATATTACGGCCATTAGCACTGCGGTTAGTGCTGTTAACATTGTTTTTTTCATTTCATTTCCCCCAATACAGCGGATAATTTTAGTTTAAAGCATTCCTATCACACGCAGTATATAAATAAATAGCGTAAGCGTAAATGCCGATATAAAAGTAGAGATAACAACTATGGTAGCTGCAATATAACTGTCCCCACCCATTTGCACAACCATTGTATACCCGGCAATGGCCGAAGGCACACCCCCAAGCACCAGCAAAGCCGCGATATCATAGCCCCTAAAGCCCATCATATAGCCCGCAACCACAAATAAAACCGGCAGAACAATAACCTTAACAAGGCTGGCAATAAGCGCGTACTTAAACTTAGCATCAAAACCCTGGAAATACATACCCGCGCCCAGGCATATAAGCGCTAGTGGCGTGGCCATGTTTGCGGCGTAGCCTATTGTCTGGTTAACCATAACCGGCAGGCTAATGCCTGCAAGCTGCACCCCAAACGCCAGGAAAATGGCAATAATAAAGGGATTCTTGACGATGATAAAGGCAATCGTCTTGAATCCCACTTTGTTACCCGAATCCGAACAGGCTGCCAGCACCAAAATAGAACAAATATTATACACCGGCAGCACAAACACCATAATAAGCGCGGCACGGGCCGCACCGGCATCCCCGGTAAGGCTTATCAAAAGAGGCATACCAAGGAAGGCAAAGTTACCCCTAAACGCGCCTTGGGCGAATGTTCCAAGTATGGGCTTATCTTTGATAAACAGCGCCGCCACAAGCCAAATTAAAATAAAGCCCACAAGCGACGCCCCCACAGCAAAGGCCGCAAACCTCATATCCAGTAGCTCCCCAAGCTGTGCGGTGTAAACGCTTCTAAACAATGTTGCCGGAAGCGCTACATAAAAAACAATTTTATTACCGCTTGTAACAAACCCGCCGCTTATAAAATCCAGCTTCTTGAACGTATAGCCCAGAAACAGCATAATAAAAAGCGGCGCTACTGCGTTTATGCTAAAAATGAAATTTGCTAACATTTTGGCAACCCCTTCAGGCCTAACAGTATGCCAGAATGGGGGCTGGGCGTCTAGTTTGCCCGTATAAAATACAGGTGTTATAATTTTGGCAGGTTCCAGAGGTTCCAACCACCCAAATACTACTTGGAGGTTATTATGAAGCCACACAAAAAGCGCATTCTTGCAGCACTGGCGCTAATACTTTCCCTTGCCGTGGTAGTGCCGTTTTTTATAGCGCACGGCAGCCACGGCGCTGCAATATCCGGTTCTTTCACAGTCCCTAATCCGGCCAGGGATGTGACAGTAGAGTTGCGTGACTCAGGCGGTACTATCGTATCAAGTGTAATAGTGTCCCCTATAAATGCATCAATACCGGTAAACTTTAATTTTTATGAAATACCGCCGGGTACATATAGCTTAATATTCCACCAGCCGGGGCATACAAGTTTTACGCTTAGCCGCCTTTACATCACCGCCCACAGCGGCCACATAGACTTGCGTTACTACGAAAACTTCCCGGCCATGCTACCCCTATTGCCCGGCAATGTAACCGGAAGCGGGCAGATTAATGTAGCTGACCTGGTAATGATGCTGCAACATTGGATGGGCTATTACATAAATGCAAACCCTACTGGCAGCGGCCAGATAAATATTACTGACCTTAACATGCTATTGCAAAATTGGATGGCAGAGTCGGTTAACCACAAGTTTATGGTGGACGGGCCCAGGCTATACTATCCTATTAGCGCATATGGCCGCAGGGTGGCAGAGGAATTTTTGCATCGCGAGGAGTTTCTAACGGTATTTGAAGGTGTTGGGTTTAGAGACTGGCGGGGGTATTTTATAGACAGGGATACAGGCGCGATAGCTGAAGAGCAGCCACATATTTTTTGGGATGCGCCAACAGAGCAGTTTATTAAGGGCGGGCATATCATTACCCAGGCCCCTTGGATAAATGGCGAGTATTTTGCTTCCGATTTCTCGCTACGTAGCATAGATGATAGCGGCATACCTGTAATAGCCGTTTATTTCCGCACTTATGCGGAGCAGCCCGCAATTTCTCAGACACCTTCCAGGATGTACAAGTATGTAAACGGCGAGTTTAGGGCTATAACCTTCCGCAGATACCATGTGCATAGTTTGTGGACTCAGCCGTGGGTGCGATACGGCTATTTTAACCCCTTGCCAGATGCGTTTTTAACCGATAGCACAGGAAGGCTTGCCGCACGTTTTAATGTGATGACTTCTGACAGGTTTGAAAATGCATACGCCTATATTTCCTTTGATGAAGAGCGAATAATTGCGGAAAGAATTGCAGAAAATCACATAGGTGAAGGCGGCTTGCACTGGTACAATCATATAACACATGAGCATTCTGTTACACATTTTTCATGGGATGACTTCTTAAACGCAAACCTGGTATTTATCCCTGGCATAAATGAAGTTTTTACCCGAATCCAACCCCTAACCAGCCTGCGCGACATCATATACGCGTCGATACAGGCCAGTTTGTCATACCAACCATCCTATTTAAGCCCGGCTGCATTAAAAAGCGCCTTGCTAGAAGCAGAAGCAAACCTTCTAAGGCCAGAAATATTTGGGCATTCCCCAAGCTTTGTGGGCACGCACGCCATGTATATTTACGGCCAGTATTTAATTGCCCAAATTACCAGTTACAGGCTTAGAATCCCGGCAGTTTTGAGATTCACATATGAGGCAGAAGAAGGCTTGCCCGCTCCAAATATAATCTGGAGGTTGGCTGACATTCATTCAAGCTATATGTGTATGCGGTATCTGCAACCCCAAAACCACCGGTATATAACAAACAAAGAAATAGTACCTATAAGATTCCATTTTCATTGCTCTATTACCGACCCGCAGTTTGAACTGCACCCGGAAGCATTCTTATATAACACTGTAGAAATACCCGGCCCATACCTTTGGGGCGAGTTTCGCAGGCGGATGTACGAGCATACAGGCATAGGTATATGGAATTTGTGGTTTGAAGGCAGCAAGCTGTATGTAGATTTGCATTCTACAGAGCTTATGCCATTTGGCTGGGGCACAACCGGCAGTGCTACAAGGTTTAATGTGCTTACCAGAACTCTTGCAAGCTTCCCCGGTATAACGTCTTTTGAGGTGCTGCTTGGGGGTGAACATGGCGTATGGGCCGACCATGCAAGTTTTGATTGGATAGCTATTGTGGAAGACGGGGTAATTGTCAGGTTTGAGTACAGGGCATAGGCTTGCAATGATACGGCTAATGCAATATTATTCAAATATCTAATAGACTTTTTGCGAGAGTCTGGAGGGAGGCATTAATGGAAATTCTTAGGGCATTAGAGGGCATACGCACACCCTTTTTGGATACCACCTTTGGGTTAATAACCCGGCTTGGGGAAGAGACAATACTAATAGTGGTATTTTGTATTATTTTCTGGTGTATCAATAAGAAGATGGGCTATGTGATAGGTGTATCTTTTTTCCTGTCAAGCCTTGTGGTGCAGGGCATGAAGATTATCTTTAGAGTGCCGCGGCCTTGGGTATATGACCCGGCCTTCCAGCCGGTGTCGTCTGCCGTGCGGGAGGCTACCGGTTATGCGTTTCCCAGCGGCCATACCCAAAATGCGGCAGCGCTTCTTGGTGCG
>Ga0131853_10017911_pt1 | contig 12898 bp, 7 predicted proteins | sample TergutLab28metaG_FD_92764 | JGI IMG/M metagenome (GOLD analysis project Ga0131853, IMG submission 92764) | Labiotermes labralis P1 segment gut microbial communities from Petit-Saut dam, French Guiana - Lab288 P1 (version 2) (version 2) | ecosystem: Host-associated > Arthropoda: Insects >...
AAGTTACAGCAAATAGGCCAGATATAATAATTAAAAACAAAAAAGAGAAAACATGCACACTGATAGATGTGGCAATACCCGCAGACAGAAATGTTTTTCAAAAGGAAGCGGAAAAGAAGTTAATATACAAGAGTTTGTGTATAGAGATACAACGAATGTGGAACGTGGAATGTGCGATTGTACCAGTAATAATTGGAGCCACTGGAATAGTAACGTGAAGCTTAAGGAAAAATTTGGAAGCTGCACCAGGAAAACACTCGATAGATTCACTACAAAAGACAGCTATACTTGGAACATCACACATAATACGGAAAGTACTGCAGTGTGAAGCTTGAAGCCTGAGTGGTGGGGATCACCGCTGTTTCAAGAGGAGTACCAGGAAGAAAAGGCCTGTGACAGGAGACATCCGTATCGTATAATAGTAATAATAATAATAATAATAATAATAATAATAATAACTCCGTGGTGCAGGGGTCTTCGTGAGAAGCTAATGGTTTGTGAACTAGGCAAAAAATTCTTGGCGTTTTATGGAAACCGAAATTTCATTACTTGTCTACAACAGCGCGTCCCTATCATGAGCCAGATAAATCCATCTCACACTCGGATTTAAATCTCAACACGGAGACCGGCTAAGATCTTTCGTGTGTTTCGTTTTTCTCCCCCAAGAGGATGTTTGAAAAACGCTTCAAATTTAACAGCTGCATCTAAATTTCACAAATTTTACAACTTATTATTCATTAATATTTCTAGAATTTGACGCCATATAATGAGCTGTTGATGACATTGTTAAATAAATCATATGTAATCACAAGTTAAATATGCAATTTTATGTTATCAGGTAATTACAAGTGGTTGGACCATATAATTACACTCAAAATAAAATGAAACACAATAGCTACAATCAATAGCACCCTAATATGGCTACATATTTCGGTCTTATGTAGACCATATTCAGGCTAATATTTTCCAGTAGGAGGTACAATCGGTGCGCACTATACGGTGTGGGAACCCATACGGTTTACAGGGTGTGCCTGAAATTATTTTGAATACTAAAAACACAACGGGATGTCTTCTATTAAATTAACGTATATTTCTAACTGGTACTATCGTGCGATACCCGTTTGTGAAACTTGAAAAAATGTACTAGTTTTAGGTTCTTGTGACCGTGCATCGTGAATATAAGGTGAAGAGAGAGATCCAACAAGATGCAACTAACTCGATGTTTATTATCAAACTTTCTATCTCAACATGTTTCGGGCATCATTATGCCCGAAATACGTTGAGATAGAAAGTTTGATAATAAACACCGAATTAGTTGCATCTTGTTGGTTCTCTCTCTTCGCCTTAAAAATGTACTATTCATGTAAACACACAGATATCTGTAGCAACATGTATTCTTACAGGAATGAACGTTTGAGCTGAAATTCCGATCAGTCTTAGAGGGTTCTAACGATGACACAGTGAACTAGTACATATGATTTGTGGACTTTTTCCACATTCTCTTACAAATAAAGGGACACAACGTTGAAGGAACTAAAAATGTTTCCTTCCTCAGGGTGAAAAACTGTGGATGCTTCAGCTTTGTCTGAAAAATTGAGCTATCTTTATTGTCTAATTACTGACCATACTGAAGTAACATGAGTTAAGTTGATGTGTCCGTCATGTGATGGCGTGATACGACAATTCCATCAGTGCTTAATACTCATTCATTAATTTTTGACCGACACTATATAATCTCTGGAAATAACAGCAACGTTAGATAACGCACACTTGACAGGTATTACAGAAATAGTTTAATATTTATCAGTTAGAGCAATTAAATGTCGTTGTGAAATATTTTTATTTGGTTTGAAGTGCCGATATATTTTTCTGTGGCGCAACACCCCAAATCGAGCCAAAGACGCCTCATGGTTGACGTTTCTAGATCACACATAATTACAAGCATGCCCCGAGAACCACTCTAAACGATTGATCAGCTCGTCGCAGAGGCCACTACCTACACAACACACAACAGACACAACAGAAGGACATGCATGCCCTCAGCGGGGTTCTAACCCGTGTTCCCATCACTCAGGCAGCTGCTGAACCACGCCTAAAGTTACGCTTCCAGTGCACGGTACCCGGTGCAGCTGAAGCCATCGGAGGGAGTTGAATATCCGTGTTGAGTAAGCACAGCATCGGATTTCCGCCAACGGGCTGACGGAGTTTTGTTCAGTGCAGTCCGTTGATTGGCACACAACAGCTCTGTGATGTTGTTACTGATTTTATTGTCGTTGTATTTAATGTTTTTTGGTACCTGTACATCACCTTCGAGGCGAGATTTGAGGTTCTCACGGCTGTTTTGATGAAGATTCGATCCTGTTGGGTTCTGACGCCTTACCACTTGGTAAACAGTTTTGAAGGCGAAGCCAGGTACTTGTTTGAAACTTCGGTAAATATTTACTAATCCACAAGGCGTCTTATGGCAGAAGACTTAACCCTCATCTTCGATAATTTCACACTTTAAAGTAGTTATTTATGTACGTCTACCTTTAGTGGGACTTTGTCGAGCATGGGTCCCAGACTTCGCTGTATGTTGATTTTTTCTTTCCGTTTCTTTGCCTGTAAGTTCGCTGATAAGTCCCATCTTGTTGTTTTGTTAATAACCAACAAAACAGAATTCTCTCGGCAAGAAGAATCTCCGCAATCTTTTTCGTTTTTCATGGCTGTACAACCGTAGTGGGTCTTACGAGGTTACTTGATCTCACTCAGATACACCACAGAGACCTCTGTCTGACAACACACAGCACTCACAAGTGACAGGCATTCGTGCCCCTGGCGGGATTCGAATCCAAAATCCCAATAAGAGATCTGCCGTAGACCCACGCCTCAGATCGCGTGGCCACCGGGATCGAACTCTCCAGTCCTAAGTACTGAAAATATTGTAGTCTTGCGTAGATTATTCCTTAGTGTGGACTGCCACATGTCCTCAATTTTGGAACAAGCGATCAAGTTTCCTGCTTATATTTATTGTTGTTGTTTTTGTTGATGATGATGCTGCTGCTTATGATGATCTTAATCTTCCAGTCCTTTCCTTTATTGAAGGCAGTGCTTATGGATTTAATAGAATAAACGGAGAAGTGTCTTGAATATTTGAAAAAACTTCTTGACATTCTTAAGTTCCTTATGACTGGGTTCTGCAATAAAGTTTAAACTTAAGCATATTACTTGTGTGCATGGTTACCATTTAATCCTCTTTATTAAAAAAAAACTTTCTTTCAACCTTTCAGTCACAATGCCAAGGATTTCAATTATAAGCTCCTTTCAATACGAAGCAGCTCATAAATTTTCTTTATCGTTACCTTCATAAACAGGAAGATGATGCAGCAGTAAGAGGCTTAAAGTTTGCCGAATTAGTTCCGTTGATGGCAGGTGGAACTGTAGTATATTGCTCTCTCTTCTCCTGCTTCGTGCCCCAGTTTTCAAAATAAGCGTATTTTAGGTATGTCGTCCTTTTAATTTTCCGTACATGCAGCTTCCTTCTGTTCTTGTATGAGTATTAGCAGAATTCTGTCCGAGTGGGCGCGCGGTCTAAGGCATAGCTCTGAGGCCTCTCGTCTGTTGAGATTTCGAGTTCGAATCCTGCCGAGGCATGGAAGTTTGTCTGTTGTGAGTGTTGTGTGTTATTATATAGAGGTCTCTGCGACGAGTTGCTCACTCGTCCAGAGGTGTCCTACCGACTGTGGTGTGCCGTTGTGTGTGATCTAGAAACCTCAAGTATGAGGAGGCCATGGCCCACGTTGGCCCGCAGTGCCACAAACATTTATGTACATAAGTATTACATGCACAGAATAATGATAGTAATTGCATTTATGCACATTATGTGAATGATAATCATTATCATCGTCTACGTTAAGATTTGAGTCTTCCCACCAGCTCAGCCCTCTTACTGAATGGGGTCATCGCTCCATCGCAGTTTCTTCCGCCACCCATGAATGTCCTCAATTTAGGTACACAGTTCATAACTTATTTACAGAAACATTAGAATCCTTGCCAGCTGTGCATCTGTTACTGTCAGTAACATGAAGCAATAAATACATTAAATGTAATTTGCGGCTCTCACGGCCGTGACGATGAAGGTAACTGAAGGAGACTGTTCCGGGATATGACGCCGTGTAGCCCGGTAGAAAGTTGTCGTCGTTGCGGATAAACCTGCTGCGTCATTGGGGTATGCCATAAGGTATACACAATAGAAACTCTGAAACGTCGACGAACTTATTCCGGATTAAACTGTCTCATTTCCCGGAAGGCAGTTCTTATGCTCATAGTAAATGAATTACTTTTGTAATGCGAAATTTCTTCCCTGGATATTGTAATTTAAAACTTGTGACAGTGTTTCTTTTTTGTGTGGATAAAGGGGAGGCGGTGCTCACTCTTTGACAGAAAAATAAATGCATGTAAGCCTATTCAATCCTGGAGAGGAGTAAATTTTGAAAATTACCCTTGTCTTGCTACTGAGAGAAACATTTTTGGTCTAGTTTCATATTGTGATAATATTCTGAAGTCATAATAATCAGGTAATGCATGCCTGTCCGTAAAAATGACGCTTCCCCGTCACATAGAATATCTTTATTCAAAGGAAACTGTGTTTGCTTGTTTCATTTAATACGCACTTTAAGAAAACGCCAATATCGTGTGGGAATTAAGCCTATTTCTTATTCCGGCGGTAAGCAGTAAAATAGGTAATGCTGCCCTATGGCTACCATGAAGGCATACGGAAGACTGGAGATACAGCGCCATCCATTCTTAACTTCGGCGCTGGATGGAGGTGAGTAGTTAGCTTTATGTCCTGCTGCTTTGCCTGTGGGAAAGACCCCTTCCTTACCCATGTAACAGAACCAGGAATTTGTCTAGACGCTTTAGAGAATAAATAATAAAAATGACCTTGCTGGGAATTGAATTTTGATTTCCATATCGACCAGCCAGAGGTATGGAAACCGTACCGACTACAGTATTCGGGAGTCCCAGGGTTTAAATCCCAACCCCGGATATCGTGTATTTTGACTCAGGTCCTTTACGGTTTTTCTACGTCCCTCCAGGAAATGCAAGGTCAATTTCTGATTTGACCACGTCCTTTATATTCCGCGTTATTGAAAATTCATTACTCACGACCCTCGAACTATTGAACAGTGTCTTATCTGAGCGAATCAGAGTATCGTTAAGTAAATTCTAAATTAATACAATCAGAGTATGTATTGTAATAGTTAATTTCCTTTAACTACGAACAATCACATTTTCATATTTCCAACAAATAAACATACAAAATATTTTAACTATTACTTATATTAAAACTAACAAACTCCAGTATGTTTCTGTCCCTGCAACATTTAAAATTCTTATAAACAGTTATATCTTGATGTCTTTTATCTTGTAGTAGAAGTGTACGTGAGACTTAGAGTTCCTTGTGAACAAACAGTTTATTTGATCTTATGTACATTGGACCGTGCATCACTGTGATAGTTGAAGAATAAGAGACCAACTTTATGTCACTAGTTATTAAGTTTTATTTCACTTCTTCTATGCTCAACATGTTTCGGACATTAATACATCCATCATCAGGAGCCTGCGACTTTTCTATTGTATCACCACATTGGTCGTGTGTCTTGTTTCGATGTGTGTTGGAGTTTCGGTGTGGCTGGGTTGGGGTGGTATCCGTGTAGCAGGCTGAAGCCAGCCACACCGAAACTCCAACACACATCGAAACAAGACGCACGACCAATGTGGTGATACAATAAAAAAGTCTCAGGCTCCTGATGATGGATATATTAATGTCCGAAACATGTTGAGCCTAGAAGAAGTGAAATAAAACTTAATAACTAGTGACATCAAGTTCGTCTCTTATTCTTCAACTAGTTTATTTGATATTAATCACGTAATTGGTTGCACAGACAATCCTCAACTTCCCCACATTCAAGTTACGCAATTTTGGACGCACATTTTTAGTAAAAGTGGGAAAAACTGAATCATGTTTGAGATGGAATTCGAATTTATTTTCTTGCAGTAAATTAATGCCCACTGAGTTGAAGGAGGCCGAAAAATATTGCTGGCCGATAACACAGTTCATTCCGTGGCCGATCAGTATGTCGGATTTTGGATCTAAACTATAATTTCCTTCATATACACATACATTTGACCAGTTGTAATTCCACTCCCGACTTGTGCCGTACCTTCTCAAACTACTGCCTAAGCCGCAAAGTGTCTGTATTTCTGCGAATTAATATCTGGTTATATTTGTTCGTGTTAATGATCTCGCTTAGAAGTGGCATGCAGTCGGAAGCGTAAGAGCTCTGTTACATTGTAAATTAATGTAATTATTCTAAAATTTATTTCTCACAATAATCATATTCTGTGTTTCACACAGTATGTTTACCGCTGTACTATGTTCTCGTGTAACGTATCTTGGTTGGTACAATGGATAAGACGCTTTGTGCCGTCTCTGATGTCTGAATCAACATATTGTGCGCCTCTTCCTTTCGCAGAATGCATCTCGTGAATTTCACAATCCGATTACATGCTACCGTATCTTTATTAAAGCTTAAATTTATTGTTATTATTTTTGCATGTAAAACGCGTCTCAGTAGAGTTAACGGAAAGTTCAAGAGCAGAAACACCAGCGAAATCTTCCTACGATTTGCAATTATTTAAAGACGTACAGTCTCCTAAGTGGTGTGGCGTGGTGTTACAAATAAAAGATATGGTCTTGTTTGAATGTTTAAAGACCAGTGCTGATTATGTATACCACTGTCTGTAACATTGTTTTGTTTGTTTTTGACTCGACAGCCCCCCGTGGGCGAGGGCCTTCTCATTCACGAAGTTTCTATATCATACACAACGACGCGCCACGGTCAGTAGGAACCCTCTGGACGAATGATCAGCTCGTCGCAGAGACCTTTACCTGACAACACACACAACACTTACAGCAGACAAACTTCCATACCCGCCGGTGGGATTCGAACCCATAATCTCAGCCTGCGAGCCGCCGTAGTCCTACAACTTAGACCGCGCAGCCATTGTGAACGGATGTCTGTAACATATAAGTTTTGTCATTTATTTACACGGCAAATGTTCACATTCTTTTTAATTCTCAAGATAATTACACGTTAGTGCCTTAAGAACATAAAATAATTTTTCGTTTTAATGAGGACTGACTCTGTCCTTTGCGATGTAAAAACCGAATTTCTCTTTGTCTTTTAGATAAACATCAGTCTTAGAATATTTAATTTTAATCTGATTTATCTGCCTCCCTGGAGGTTTATAAAACTGAGCTACTTTTATATGCACTTTGAATTAGACCAAAATTCATGAATTGAAACACAGACGACGGAATTTATCTAGCAGTAACCATGCGAAAACTACTCTGTGTAGTATTGTATTTAGTACTGTGATGAAGGGTACCGATATTGTTAACTGTAGAGTGTCTGTGATTTCAGCTGAGTAAAATTTTCCTCTTTGTGTATCTGAAATGTAGTATGAATGTGAACTGTAATGTAGTGGTTTAAAGTAAGTGTTTGGTGCTCAAATATTCTGTTTTCTACCCTGACAGTTCTGTGTTACAACAAGTCTAGAAATTCTTCCAAGTCAAATTCTCCACAGAATGCGATCTATTGGTTCCTCTTTCAATTTACAGTATCCTCTCCTTTCCTTGGTTTCCTTAAGGTCATCAGTAGTTGCTCCTGGGTTCTTGCACATCTTCCCGTCACTTAATTCCTTCTTTCTATCTTTCCTTCAGTAACGTTTTAGCAGTCAGTTCCTACGTAAGATGTGACCAATCTAGTTAGCCTTCCTTGTTTATTGTGTGTAGGATATTTCTTTACGCCTAGACTCCATATAATACAGTTGGACCCCAGTGTTTACAGGTAATACGTTTCAAGACCTACCGCGGTTTTGTGAAACCCTGGATAATACCGAACCTTTATATAACGTGATATTTGTGTAATATGCATAAATACGGCAAAGTTTAATTGATAAATTGCGCAAATTGAGACATTTTCAACATTAAATAAAGTAATAATAAAGTTTACCGTGCACTACATTGTACATCTACATGTAATTTCTCTCTCTCTCTCTCTCTCGTACGTCTGAAAGTAAGGGATTCCGACGTGTTAGCCTAATCCTCAAGAGACGATAAAGCAATAAAAAAATGCAGTACCTGTACTGTACAGTATCATGTACAGTTTCAATGAATGACAGAACAATAAAAATCATGCTTTTCCATCAAAGCGCTCCATAAGAAATGAAAAAAACCGTATTATTGTTACATGTTTTACAATAAAAGTCATACGTACGTACTTGTAAAAAACCTGTAATAAGAAAGTTTTATTTGTTAAAAAATATCTAAGTCTATTGTGGGTATTCACCGACTTCTCCATTCTTCTTGTTGCTTTCTGAACACAAACACTGCAATAACGCTGCAACTAATTCGAACAGCAAGAACGCTAGAAGCAGAATGGTGGCAAGTTGGTGGGGAAGAGTGGGTACGGGGACAGACGAAGATGAGTCAAGAACTGAGCGCGTTTGGGCTGCTGGATTTCACCATGTTACAGTCAATTCTCGCTTGGTGCGCGTTTTGAAAATTATGAACCATTTATGTCTTTTTTTTTTTTTGTCGGGCTGCTGGAAACCGCACATACGTAGGTCTGCCCGTACTTCATTTCTCACACGATGAACACAAACGACCTTCTCTATACTTTTCAAGCACCACATTTCGAAACTTTCCGGGTATTTCTGAACTACTTTCCGAAGTGTCCAGTTTTCAGCATCATACATAGATATGCCACAAATGCATCATTTCACAATTTTCTTCCTCAAATTAAGTCCAAATTTGTTTGTGAAAGGAGTCTTCTTCTTGTTCATCGCTGCTCTTTTCATGGCAATCCTGGATTTATTTCACGTGCACAAGTCGCATCATTTGTTATTATGCTAATCAAACAGTTGAAATACTCCACATTTTCTGGTTGTCTTTGATCTCTTATAATCTGTATTGGGGATCGTTGTCTTGAGATTCTCATTACTTTAGATTTTTCCACATTAATTTCTTTTCCATAAAATCTTCCAATTTTAATTGTTCTCTCACTCATGCCCTGTAGCACCATTTTTTTCCTTATCCAGTATGCCACGTGTTTCTGAAATAAATGTATCAGTACAGTGTGATTTAATTTTGCTCCTTTTGCCTTGAAGACGAAAACAATAAAGGTAGTGGAAAATGCATCCAGCCACATTACCGTCACACACACAGGGAATCTACATAGACACCGAACTTCCAATAAAGCTCAATATTCTTTACACAATATCTGCACAACCTAAACCACAAGGACAGGCCTTCAATAAATGTAGTATGGTTTGAGTTTGTTCACGTTCAAATCAAGGGAGAATTGCTTAGTTTTTTCCAATAATGTTATCTTATTCCGTGAAATGTAGGTAGAATTTCTAGAATTTAATCCACTTTTAATTTTACGTACAAAGTCAGAGGAGATTAAAATCGGAGAACCCATTCGACCTCTCACGAAATCCAGTAATAGTATTCACTTCACGGAGAAAGTAAGAGCTGATTAAATTCGTAGAATCTTTGCTACCATTCAGTTCAGAATCTTTTGTCCTTACTTCTGCTGTATAAAAACGAAAAGTCGAAGTTGATGCAAAACTATGATTGTGTTCATTATTTTTATGGGTCTGAAGCTTTGTCCGTCACGTGAATGGAGAAATACAGACTGAGTTTTTAGAAAAGTGGGCCGAAATGAGCCATTGGTTTTAAGGCTGAACAGTATATGGTAAAAGAACGCAAAATGAGGAACTAAACATTTTAACGTGTTGGTAGGAAGTTCTAAAAGACTAGAAAGACCTCGGTGTAGAAGAGCAGGTAATATTAAAATGTATCTTAAGAAATAGAATGGGAAAATGTGCAATGGACTCATCCGAAACGACATGGACCGCCGGTGGAGAGCTGCTGCGAGCACGAGAGCGAGCCACCGCGTTCCGTAAAATTCTTATAATGTTTTGAGCAGGTGGGCAAATGTTGACTTCCGAAGAGCGACTCTCCTGCGTGGAGTTAGAAGATCCTGCAGATATAATTGTCTTTAATTGATTGCTAACCTTTACAAAAATTAAGCCTCATTTATTGTTCTTTCGGCCACTTGTGACGACGGCCAAAGTAGCTAATATCATCCGAACTGCCAGTGGGATGAAGTAATAGAAATTTATATGAACGTAAAAAGGAACACGGCGTACTTGTACGTCTGCTGCTGTAGAGGTTTATTGTTATGGAGTTTCTCAGCCAAAATCAAGGAATGCTCGTGTGAAAAATGAAGCAGTACACGGAATCAAGAAGGAGAGGAATATCTTACATTCAACTTAAAAAGGAAGGCCAACTGGATTGGTCACATCTTACGTATGAACTGCCTTCTAAAACACGTGTTGAAGGAAAGATAGAGGGACCCTAGAAGTTATAGGAAGACAAGGAATAAGGCTTAAGCAGCTACTCGATGACGTGAAGGACAGTAGTGGATACCGGAAATTGGAAGAAGAAGAAGGAGAAGAAGAAGAAGAAGAAGAAGAAATAGATCGCTCTGTACGGGGAACTCGTTTTGAAAGAGTCTACGGAATTTTAAGACAGACTACATGCTGCCTTGGGCTTTGAAACTAATCATTTAATTCAGCATGGGAAAAACACATCTGGTTCCGTGATCAATGAAAATTACTTAAATGCATTTTTTGAATAAAATATAGATCTTTTGTATGTTGTCTGGTGCTGTATAAAGTAAACATAGGTCCTTCAAGGTTTAAGGAATTAATTGATAGGATTTCTAACACTGCGCCATGTGCAGGGCATATAAACTTTTTTTGTAATTTGTCACTGAAATTCTCCTTTTCCCAACTTTGGCACAAATTTCTTTTTATTTTTAGTTAACTGTATCCTCAACACGTATTAAAAAAACGCCTCTGTTATACAAGTGTTCTCTGTCACTGCAATGTTGTTGTTATTATTATTATTATTATTATTATTAACGTTTACTTGTTAATCTTACATAGTGAGTAGTTTGGAAAACGAAGATAACTTCACACCTGTTTGTTTGTGTGTGTGTGCAGCAGTTCCTCATATTCCACAGGTCCTGAGTCCCAGTCTTGGTTCAGCTACGGCCTATCCTGACTGAGGTCTGTCATGGTCTCCCATGCTGATGTTCGGGTATCACCACGTCCTCCAAACTGATTAATGCGTTATGTAGCTGGCACCCTCACTCGCGCTGTCTTAGTGTAATATAATATTAATCTGCAACTCAGTGGTCTTCGGAATCTTAATATCTGTGGAACTAACGGGACTGAACCCAAATTTTCGCCGAAATCAGTAAAGTAAAAGTGTACCGTGCGTGCTAAAATAAAATATCAAATTTTCTAACGTACAATTTTACTTTAACGTTAAAATATTTACCCAAATTATATTATTGGTGGAGTACAGTATAAGTAAACCCATCCGATTATGCATGAGGATGGGGGGGGACGGAAAATTACAGTGAAAAATAAAGATATTTTTGCTTACCAATTCCAACTGTACAGAAAATATGCTTACGGTAACGTGAATGTCACCCCAACAACAGCATGTAGCTGTGCAACATACTGAATACCATTGAAGTAGTACATACATAGCGGCCACTGATGGTTTTGTGTGACGTACCTAAAATTATGCGCAAACACGTAAATTTTTTAATCTTGATAGAGGATATTCCATTTTATTCTTTATTTATTTATATTTTATTTTAGTATTTTACATTTTTTGCCTGACACCGTCCTACCCTAAAATGAATTATTATGTTTTAAGTTAGTACACGGAAATCTATATATTCGATACTTTTGTTTGTCTGTCGGTTAATACGTTTTCAGCTTTATTGTGCCCCAGGTTTTGTACTAAATTACCCTAATGCTGCCTTCAGTTTTGAGGACGTAAGAAGCACAGCGGTTTAACAACACGTGAAAATCATTTGGTGAAACAAGTTAAAACAATTTCTGAACGTTATCAAGCAGATAAATGGTGGTTACAAGCTGCAGAGTAAACAAAAAACAGACGTTCTGAAAATAAGAGAAAGAATGATGAGGCGTTTCCCAGCTGCAGATGCAAACCACTTGTTTCTTATAAAACATTCGTAATTTTTCGTACATTTTCTTACATTCTACGGTTGTTTCCTGTTGATTGTCATGAAAAACAAAATTCGCTTCTTACTGCTATTCTTTGATAGAAGTACATGATGTATGAAGACATTGTAAGTTGAACAACATTTTCTAGAGACGGTACACAATTTCTTGAGATAGGATAAATAATTTTAGCTTGTTGACGAAGGAAACGAGAGAAAAGGATGTGGTCTTCCCGATAAATAATGGGGAACAAAAGTTGAAGACATCTACGTTGAAAGCGGCTAAACACAATTTTGAATATTACTTTCGGAGTTTAGATCCTTGTCACAATAATTCTGATCCTCGTACCAAATTGTTCCTCCCTATATTATGGAACACTTCAGCAACTGCGATCGCGTCTTTCCTGATTTCGGATCCTAGACAGCCATACAACTGGAATTATCTTCCAAAAATGACTAACTGCGAGGTGGAAGCTTCTTCCTACCAATACCAAAGAAATTTCATTTGAACCACAAACCCTCTAATATTTTATAACAGACTGTTTACCTACTGCGACCGCCTCTGTGGTCTAGTGGTCAGAGTTCCTGGCTACAAATACAGAGGTCCTGGGTTCGAACCCGGCGCTACCAGATTTTCTGAGTAGTAGTGGGTCTGGAACGGGGTCCACTCAGCCTCGTGAGGTCAATTGAGGAGCTACTTGTATGAAAAAAGTAGCGGCTCCAGGTCTAGAAAACAGAGA
>Ga0131853_10017913_pt1 | contig 12896 bp, 10 predicted proteins | sample TergutLab28metaG_FD_92764 | JGI IMG/M metagenome (GOLD analysis project Ga0131853, IMG submission 92764) | Labiotermes labralis P1 segment gut microbial communities from Petit-Saut dam, French Guiana - Lab288 P1 (version 2) (version 2) | ecosystem: Host-associated > Arthropoda: Insects >...
CCCAAGATTCCAAGTTGCCACTACATGCTTCTCATGTAGCCCTCCCGACTTAAATTCAGTAGTAACCGATTTCATGTTTTGTATACATGTAAAATAACCACTGCCACCGGGTAACAACCCAATCGCAGTTAATAAATGTTATTATTATTATTATATTTTAACTGTAATTCCAGATTTGTGTGAATCTGGCGCCTCTGAGTACCCTTTGTGTTAACATGTTCTAACGACGTTTAGTTTCTTATTTACTTCCCCGACTCTCGCGTTTCAGTTGACCTTCATTTTCTTGCAAATCATGTCGAAGAGTGTGTCGGGATCCTCATGCTTTAAAAAAACGGGAAGAATGAATTGGTGTCATCAAAACCGGTTAGGGTGGGATTACTGCAGTCATACACGCTGGAAGTGACTTTAAGCTATGGCATTTGCAGACAACGACCGCTTCAGAGGACGTGGAGAGAGGGGCGCAACCCAGTGCTGCAGGGCAGACAAGTCACGTTTCGCCGTCAGTACGTCGTGTGATACACAGAACAGCACTCATGTCGGCCAAACTCGGCGTTCTAGCGGCTTTTTCTGCCCTAGTCTGGTACTTCATGGGCTGGATGGTCCTCGTACAACTGATACTGGTGGCCATTGTCGCTTACCTGGCGGCTGGAGGGGGCTATCGATGGTTCTATGTCGCTCTGAGGACGATGCCAAGGGACGTGACGTAAGTAAAGCAACTAGAATATCTTCTTCCGCCAGTAGTGGCCCTAGAATTGAGGTTCAAGAAAACCTTTATAATATTCAGCATGGCCTACATGTTACAGCTTCATTGGATATCTGTGTCACTGTCTCACAAAGCACCAAGAATACGATTTCTTTATTATGTTCTGGTTGAAATAGTAGTAGTTGTTGTTGTTCTTGTGAAGCGGCGACTTGATCTGATTCATCCTAATGCAATGCGTGTACAAAGAGACAAATAATAACCTGCAAACACAACACCTCTATTTTAAATAAGGTTGTACAACAATGGACAAAGACTATAAACTCTTCTTTTCATATATATTGGTTTTGTTCATGGTAATAACAGCAGTAGTAGCAGTTTTTACCAGGAGCCGGGATAGCGCATTCGGAACAGTGAATGGTGTAAGGGGTGGATTGGTTACGGGCAGGAGACTCTTCCAGTTAAAACGTACAGACCTATACTCAATGGGTATTGTAGGTAATTCCCTCGGAGGCAAATCAGCCGTTACCAGAGCATGACCACACACCTCCATCACGTGTTGGGATTAAAAAATGGCGGAGCCGTATTTCCATTCTCCCAATACGCCTTCAACATGCGAAGAGCCAATATTTTACTTCACTTCACCAATCTTCAACCGCATGCATTCAAAACAGAACAGGTAAAGGTAAAGTTAAGGAAATCCCCGTACAGGTCTATTACAGGCGTATTGTGTTCCAGTAGGTTGAGGTTCCCAGATTTCAAGACAATCGGCACATGAAGGTGGTAAGGTTGACCCTAGGCAACGGCCGCCTTTATCCCCCAGCAAATATCCCTCGTACCCATTTTTATTAGAGGCTGAGTCGACCCCAGGTCCATAGTGCGGCCGGAAGTATTATGTCAATGAAAAATTCCAATGACACAATCTCGAATCGAAACCGTGATCTTCCGGCTTGTAGCGCAGTGTCTCTACCAACTGCGTGACCCACACAAAATCCAGCTTACTCTATCACCACATTCCTTCGACACCCATTTTATTATTGTCCTCCCATTTAGATGGGAGGTGAATCAGTCCAATTACAGGCCCGAAGTGCCCAGAGGGTTCCAGGAAGTTAAGGTTCCCAGATTACGTGACAACGGCACAGGATGGTGGTAAGGTTGTCAGCCTTACGCACCGGCCGCTTTTTACCCCCAGGGAATAATCCTGGTACTCATTTCTTTTGGAGGCTGAAGCGACCCCAGGGCCATAGTGCGATCGGAAGGATTATGTCAATGAAAAATTCCAATGACACCATCTGGAATCGAACCAGCGTCCTTCCGATTTGTAGCACAGCACCTTAACCACTGTGCAAACGCGGTCCCCTCCCATTTAGATGCAGGCATATAAAGTTACCTATTCAGGTATTCCGACCAAAAATTTGCATACATTACCTCTCCTGTGTGCTGTATATTTCCCTTCAATCTCCTCCGATTTTCCTCTGACCCTTCACATCCCTACGCCTCTTTTCGTTATCCCCTAGCGACTCACGCCCCAGCAACCTTAGTGGACCAGTACTTTCCCTGGGAATCGATCACTGCCCACACCATCCTCTGTATCCTATCGTATCCATCTGTTCCTCACATTCTTCTTGGACTTCTACAACCTTGAAGATGAGAGCGATAAGCCGTCCCGAAACGTCGGCAACCAGATAACCAGATAATGAACATGTTCAAGAAATGTCGTAATACTAACAATAAATTCATAGACATACAACATTTTCAATCAAGTACAGTAGTTCTGTCAAAGCGATGCTAATGTACCGAGACGGATTTAAATTTACAAATGTTTCTTTTTTAGATATTCCATATCTCACATTCCCGTCTGAACCATTGCATGTTTCAGACATCGCAGATACGTTTAGCACAGTGTGTTATAAATATCCATCCTCCGATGAATTCGTCCTTGAGTTAATTAAGTCTTAAACAAGGCATGTTACGTACGTTACAAGGAAAGGTCGAGGGAATCAGAGGGCTGGGCTGGGTAGCACATAACGAAACACGTAATGTCCAAAACCCTGATGATGGAGATGAAGTTGGTGTCCGAAACGTCTGATGATTTGAAACAAATGACGCGGGTACCAACCCAAAAAAGGTCACCGCATACGTTGTGCAAATGTGAAGTATTATGAATTCGAGTCCTCTGGGACCTTAAGCCGAGTTCAAACGGATGAACTGCTGGACCCTGAATATGAAGGCCCTATGCCCCTTCGAAACGTCAGTTAACGGTTTGCCAGTCGTAACAGTGTAACATCGCAGAAGTTCTGGCTCTTCATCAGCACCACCGTGAGAACCTTCTTACTTACTTTCAACGCGGCCTTAGAAGTCCAGCCAGCTCACCTCCGTGTAGATAATGATTCCGGTTTACGTAATGTACGCGTGTCTCTGCTATAAGAAAATTATGACGCGGAGAACTACGGGTTTGGCCGCGGTTGTAGTCAACAGTAAAAGTCATGTTAAAATCCAAGGATCAGCGATAAACTCATTCGGTGTTGAAATTCTCGCAATCTTCCATCAAGTCTGACCTTCGGAATGGTGGGGGGAGGGGGAAGGAGGGGAAAATGACCAAAATTAGGCAGAAGTTAAATTGTCCCACGCCACGACAAAAAGCACTCGCGATGAAGGTAAAGTTAAATTTGCGTGGACTCAGGCTTCCTCCGCTCTATAAATGAGACCTTCGTTCTTCTGGGATGTTACGCAGCGGTGATTGGTAGTCAGCTAACGACGCTTCGGGACAACCTGTCGCTTTCAAATGGGATGGACGGGTTGTCCCGCAACGTCGTTAAATACGTCCAGGAACAGCAGAGATTTCATAGGTTAATTTGCCCCTGTGTAGGCCATGAAGTCATAGGGATGAGTGGAGTTATAACTCCACCCAGTCTTAATCTTGGCACTAGATGACGATGATCGGTCAACATCACGCCGCGATCGCTTTACCTCGCGGAGAGGGCTCACGGTGCCCATTGAGTAGGACGGTGGTTGGACAGACGAAAATGGGGACCCTAATTTTTGTAAATATAGGGCCTAAAACTTAGATTCTAACATTACAGTCTGAGAGGATTGGGTGGTTGGACCACCGAAAACTGACAAAATACTGTTAATGATAATTGGTCAGCACATTAAAATGTTAAAATATAGGCTGTATTAATCTTAAGGAGACGTGTGAGAATTTCTGAGTTGTCACCTTCCCAGCTTGCGACATGGGACGTGAATTTTAAATTGGAAATGAGTGGAGGGGATGCAGCCATTGTCTATTACGTAAAATTATTGTTATTAAGGGCGACAATTTCTTGGCTCAGTACTTGTACCAGAGTCGGTATCAAAGTTAAAAAGGTGGTTTAAACTGCAATGCGTCTGACCTGCATGTTCTAGAGCTACCCTGTTTGAATTTCGCGCTGGTTAACGGGTATCCTGACATGATTTCCCTCATTTTCCTCAGTTCTTCCACGTGGGATATTACGTTAAATTAGGCCAATTTATTGCCATCACTATGAGTTCGTATAACCGTCTGAATTAAAACAGTCATTCAGTAAATAAAAAAAAAAATTGTCCCTTTTGCCGTGCCCTTGAGCGCTCCAGCTCTCAAGCGATGTTCTGGCGGTTGGAGGGTTTATATGCCGTCAAGCTGAGGGACATTATAAAAAGGACATCTGTACAACAGGGCCACAAACACATATGTTTCTAAGTTTACAACAATCAGAGCTTTTTACTGATCACTTTTGCCATTTACGTACTGCGTACAAGTAGTGTGGATTGTCGATATTAAACCAGGTTGAATAAAGTGAACATTTTATAACGCACTGAAAATGTGCATATGTCAATAGATGAAACAGAATATATTGAATAGGCCCGTTAGCTAAGAAAGCGAGGATGAAGAGAGGGCAGTTTCTCTAGTTCATTTACGGATTGTTTATTACCAAAGTCTTTTTTTCTTAGTAATTAACCAACTTATTACACAAAATCTTGTTTTATAATAAGTTCATTATATGCCTGTACATGTTTCGAGCACTATGTGCTCATCATCAGGAAGTCAAAATTGTACTATACAGCATATGGTATCATCACACACTGTAGGTACTAGATGCTGTATAATACAATTTTGACCTCCTGATAATGAACACACAGTGCTCGAAACATGTAGAGGCATATAATAAACTTATTATAAAACAAGAATTTGTGCATTAAGTTGGTTAATTACTAAGATTATACTGAGATGCACGGTCAGTAAAACATCAAAGCTTTTTTTATTCACCAACTGATGCACAAGTGAATTGTCTTTAAAACAGTTTTTAAGATTCACATTAAAATTGACATTAAAACAGCTCCTACATGTTTCGGTGCAGTCACCTGATGATGGTGACTGTACCGAAACATGTAGGAGCTGTTTTAATGTCAATTTTAATGTAAATCTTAAAATTGTTTTAAAGACAATTCACTTGTGCATCAGTTGGTGAATAAAAAAAGGTTTTGAAAGGTTTTGAAAACCACATATCGTTTATTTAACGACACTGTCAGTTTTCCACACTGTATACTGTCGAATAAATTGGCGTGGGAAGAACTGACCACAGCCTAATGTGAGGTACCAATCCCCAGATATGTCTTAGGAACTGGGGAAAACCACGAAGGATTTGAATTAGGCTAGTCAGTGTACGAGCTGAGACTCGAAAACGGGACCTTCCGAATAAGAAGCATGAATGCATGTCCTCGACTGCGGCTTCCTCAACTAACCTCGGAAAGAGAAAAAAGGACGAAAACAGCGTAGTTTTTAAAACTTCGTTCCGGAAGTGACCGTTGGATTGTGAACTCAGCACTCGCTCCTTCACGATTAGACGCCGAGTTCAAAAAGGGCACGGAAAACATCATTGAGGTTAAACCCGACATACTGGTTGAGTTCACCCGGACGTAGGTTATGTTGCAATAACAGAGATATGGCAACACGATTATGATTCGTACGTTTCGGCGTCACCTTTTAATTATCCAGTTATTACTGTATATTTTCAGTCATATACGAAAATATATTTCACAATTGTGTTTCATGTTACACGTTAGCTACGTGTTTTGGCATAAAGGTACTATCGTCATGCGAGGATCTTTCACAGATTATCACCAGCGCAACGCATTCATTACGTTCTTAAAATTTGAGAATGCAGTCATAAAACACACAACATTAAAATTCCGAGATACAGCGCTCTGCCCCGTGACATTTGACCTCTCTAGGCTCGTCTGTAAGGTCGTGAAAAGCATTAGCTTCCTTACGTCCGTACGTCTGTCCGCGTTTATTAGTGAGGATCCCATTGGAAGGATTTAAGTGAAATGTGATATCTCGTACTTCTATAAAAATCCGCCGAGAAACTCCAGGTTTGGTTAAGATCGGGAGGGAACGTACCGGGAACTTTACAAGAAAGACCTATATAAGATTTACTGTTGCCGGCGAAACTAAAATGCCGTAAAAACGTTCTCTTCTGGAGTGAAATTGTATCAGGCTGTCTGGATAGCCGGGAAATGTCCGAATATTAAGCAGATGCTCTACAGTGCTGCGTTAAACGGATATGTAAACTGCCAATCTTTTTATGTTTGAGTATTTCATTAGTCCATCGGTTTTAAGGACATACTAAAGAACACTGTACCTATGACGAATTGCGAGAAATATTCGCCTGAAGGTGAAATAGTAATGCTGAGACACGTAGTGAAATTGAATTGTAAAAAATATTCACAACAAATATTTTAAACCTGTTATTTAATGACGCTGTCAAACTGATCAAGCTATCTAGCGTTGTTGATGGACGGATGGACGTGTGAGTCAGTACGGAGCACTGATGGAATAACACTCGGAGAAAAAATATCATTGTCGGCTATAATTTCCATATGGACCGGCTTGGGACTGATCCCGTGCTTCCGCGATGAAAGACCTGCGACCATCCACCGGAACCATGGCATTGCCACGAAACTAGAATATATTGTTATCACGCAATCATGGATTTTGAAGGATGGTGGAAGTGGTGGTGACCGATTTATGGTGTCATCAACACTTCTTCTCGTTCATCCTAGCATATTTAGCAAAATTCACCGCAAGCAGGTTTTGCGCAATACAAATAAGCTTGAATATGATAATTAATTACGAGTAGGTAGGCATTGGGAAGGAGACAGCCTGGAATACTAGTATTTCAAACGAACTATCCCTGCATTCGCATGGGCAGACTTAGGAAGACTACGAGCTCGTTTCAGGGCAGACACTAATCCAGCAGACATCGGAACAGCACGTAGCCAGTCATCGGGTTCAAATCCTAAGCAAGTCGCTTCTTAGTGTGTGTGAAAAATGGAAACATTCTAAAAATTCAAGTTTGGTGGAACTGAAAGCGTACGTGCACACCAGTGCAGCTGTGCCTTCACCCCAACGTGAATCGAAACCCGTAACTTCTCGATCTGTACTTGATTCTGTCCTGTTGTGACAAATACCAGGCTCGTTCCTCGAAACTAGGTCATTCGGACGTTACGCTTGGGCGAAATGAGAATCCGCTTTTAACAATCTTTACTCCTTCAAGCCCAGTGGTTACTTTATGTACCACCAGGTCATATTAAAAACACTACAGTCTGCCCAAAACGTGTTTATGTGCTTTGTATGGTTCGCAGAAAAAGGAGCGATCATTTTCCTACAGAGTTTTAACTGATTTCTTGTATTCAGGAAGAATCTTTTTTAATGCGCGGTATGACGTGAATCTTCTTCTTCTTCTTCTTCTTCTTCTTCTTAATCCATTGGCACTAAAGCCCACCATGGGCTTTGGCCTGTCGAACAATTTCCTTCCATTTTTTCTGTCTGCCACCAACTCTCTCCTTCTTCTCATTCCCAGCACTTGAAGATCTCTTTCTACTTCATCTTTCCATCTTTTCCTGGGTCTTCCCCTTCTTCTCATCCCCTCCAAGTCTTGAGTGCAGATCTTTTTGGGCATCCTATCCTCCTCCACTCTTTCTAGTACGACGTGAATCATTCACTAAAATTCATGTTTATCTTAGACTCGTAAGTGTTAATGTAAGCCAAGTGTGGTGTAGGTTGGACTACATACCTTCTGACCCGAAGCCGTATGCGATTTTCTTTTCGTCTATTGGTGTGAGTGTTTTGATTCCAGATAAATTTAAACTAATACTAATTACAGAGAGCTGTGCAATGTCCTCTAAGGAAAGCTGGTCAAAGAGCAGCTGAAAGCCGTCTTTTGTTCCCTGATCAATCACACAAAACAAATATACATGTTGTAGACACGTCTCTTCCCGTACATGAAATCGAGATGGTAGAGGTGGAGTCTCGTTCCTCCCATCCGTCTGTTAGAATAGCATACTTCTTGTAATCAAGGCGGTGACTGTTCGTTATCGACGGCAGACACACTTCTTATTCTCTTTTACGAGGAGGTACGGCTGTTTAACGATGTAGTAATGAACTAATAAGGCTGTACGCTCCAGTGAATTGTCAACAAATATGAATAACAACCCGATGAATTTCCTCAAATTGTCATCGTTTCAAATGTACCTACATTCCTGTTCGCTGGGTTTGACTCTGGCGACGACAGCCATGCCCTTAACATTAATGAGCCACGCTGCACACCTCGAACTCTCACCCACCCCACCTTCCGTACTCTGAGTCACTCTATTAGGTAAAATGCACGGCAATCCCTGTACAGGACCTGAGGGTTCCAGGATGTTAGGGCTCCCAGATTTCATGACAACCGACCTGTGAAGGTGGTAAGGTTGTCAGCCCTACGAACCGGTCGCATTTACCCCCCAGGAAATATTCCTGGTACTCACAGTGCGGCCGGAAGGATTATGTCAGTGAAAAATTCGAGTGACACCATTGGGAACCGAACCTGCGACCTTCCGACTTGTAGCGCAGTGCCCCAACCAACTGTTCCACCTCGTGCCTCAATCCATGAGGTAAGGACAGGCAAATTTGAGTGGACAACAGTGGGTTTCGAACTGGGTTCACAGCGAACAGTAGTGCGTGTGACTACGGAATGCGGCGTACATCTGCCCCAGGTTCCTACATACTTTGGGGTAGAGATTCAAGACAGTCGTCAAAAATCTCAGGATGTTTTCCACAGTTCTAAGAGAGCTGGCACTCCCCTAAATATGCATCAAATTTGGCGGAGTCTTCGCTGTGAAGTTCCATTTATTCTCCGTCACATTACAGTTTCTGCTGACGAAAAATGAAGGGTCATCACGAATAACGGTAAAAGAGAAACTTGTATTACAGCTAGAAGAAGATTGTAGTCCACTTCCCGTCTCCTTCATCCGCCGTCAAACCCACTGCACTGACCTGATTCTATCCAAAAATAGTTAACACAGGCATAACACACTTTATTTGAAGGCAGGCGCCAGCTCGATACTCTTTCATCCAGACTTTACAACTTCCCTCATGGATTTATGACGCCACGGTGAAGGTAAAGTCCACCCTAGAAGAGGCCATGAAGGTCCAGGAGGGAGTAGAAGTATAGCTCTATTCTGTCTTTAACCTTGGCCCTAGATGAAGGTGAGTGGTCAACGTCACGCTCCTGACGCTTTAACCCCTACAAAGAGACCCGGTATCCCTTAACCTTTTGGAGCCGGAATTATTTTTTAAATTTTAACACACTCTGTATATAAAATGTGAATAATACAGGAACCAAATACGTTAGAATTATGAAACAAACTGCATTTTGAAGAGAAAAAACGGAGATTATATACCATGTTTAAAATATTCAGTACATATATTTGTTGAATAAATATATAAAATGCAACTTTGGAGGTTAGCGGTGCGGTAGAACCACTATAGTTGACATTAGGCGTCAAAAGGTTAAACAGCGGGCTGGGTGGGCTCCAGGACCGGCCTCGACGGCTGCGGAAAATATGGCAGCCACCGGGATTCGATTCCCCTCACTGCCCAAACCGTAGCCTTCGACTGCTCTTCCTGTTCGCACTGTGTGCGTGTGTGTGCGTGTGTGTGCGTGTATTGTGTGCGCGCATAATAAAATCAAATGCACTAATGAGTTCTTCCGAAATATTACGTTTTGCGAATTGTTTTCACCAGAAGCACACTGTGAAGCGTAACAAATCAAAATGAAAAACTAAAAGTCCTTAGGAATATGTTGAATAAAACAAGGTCTGACACTATAACACCTTGTTCAACATTACAATAAAATTAATCTGAGAGGTAGGACGAGGTGATATGTGAAACGAACTGCCTGCGCCCTCGGAAATAGTCTTCCCTTTACTTTCTGTTTGTGTCACCTTAAAGTACGAAGCTACTAAGGCGAAAAAAAAAAACAACTCACTGCACTGTTCTCGGGCTATCAGCCACGTCAGTGATAGGCTAAAATTTAACTTTTCCTACATGTGCTGTATCCCAGTCATCATAATGACACTGACATTGGGGACAATGGAAGTCTCCAAAACGCTGGCTTTTTGCCCATCATCTGACCTGGTAAGAGCAACATGTAGATAAAGGAAGGACGGAAAACTGGTGGGATGATACTGACAGGCGAAAACCGAAATACACGAAAAAAAAAAAAAATCTGTCCCACTGCCGTTTTTTTTCAACACACATCCCACATGGACTGGCCAGGGATCGAACCCAGGCCCCCTTGGCGAGAGGTCGGCCGATCCATGGCCAATAAAGGGAGAAACTAGCCTGAATTATATTTAAAGTTCCAAAAGTATATAAATAATAAAAAAAAATACACTTTAATATTTTTGTTACATTCCATTCGCAGTATTCTCACCAACGTGTTTCGACCGGTATTCCGGTCATCTTCAGGGTGAAGTTCTTATTACAATAATACAATTGTGATTAGCTGTGTCACTCCGCTGTAACTAAAATTATATAATTTCGGTTCATATAATTTAATTACTATAAAATGTAGGCTAAGAATGGATAATTATTTAAAATGGTCGTAGTTAAAAAGAATCACAGGATTGGAGCTCACAATACTACTGCCTTAGTCATCACTACGCAAACACAAAACAATTTAAACTCCTATGATTTTTAATGATAATCAATTCTTAATCTTTAGTTTATATTACTTATATAATGTTAACTAAATTATATAATTTTAATTACTGTGGAGTGCTTGTGACAAAGTTAATCACAATTGTATTCTTGTAATAAGAACAGCACCCGGAAGATGGCCGGAATACCGGCCGAAACATGTTGGTGAGAATAATGTGAATAAAATACATCCTAAATATTTTTGTGCATCTGTTAGTTATTTATATATTTTTTCCATCTGATGAATGCATGGTAGATGGATGAGATTGCATAACGAAGAGCTAAATGATATGTACTCCTCACCCAATATTGTGCGGGTGATAAAATCGAGAAGAATGAGATGGGATGGGCATGTGGCGCGTATGGGTGAGGAGAAGGGGGCGTATAGGGTCTTGATGGGGAAACTGTAGGGAAAGAGACCACTGGGGAGATCTAGGCGTAGATGGGTGGATAATTTTAGGATGGATGTCCAGGACGTGGGAAGTGGGTATATGGACTGGATTGGGCTGGCCCAGGATAGAGACAGGTGGCGGACGCTTGTGAGTGCGGTAATGAACCTTCGGCTCCCGTGAAATGCGGGGAATTTCTTGAATAGCTGCAAACCAGTTAGATTCTCAAGAAGGACTCTGCACCGTGGAGTAAGTGAGTAAGTAAGATGGAACATATTAAAATATATTTAAAGACTCAGTTCCTAGCGCACAGTAAACACATCACTTCTCAGTTATAAGAAAGAATCAGTTAATGCTGTACAAGGAAATAAATGTTCTGAGAACCATATGAAATCTGTGTGTAAGTCGTAGAATTTTTTTTTAATGTTAAATCCGATGGTACCTAAAGTAACCACACGGCTTTAAAGGGCTACTACCCTCCCTTTACCCCTTTTCCTTCTCCCCGAGCACGCTGCTTCGTGCTGTGGGCATTGGGTCCTTCTAAATTTTCTTCTTGTAAAAATCTCCTTCGTATCAATGTTTTCTGCTGAGTTTCTTTCGTCTTTGCGCCGGGGGAGAATACTGTAATTATCGTCATTCATTACCGCCCTCTTAACTGTATTGCATTAAGTTAATTTTCTTTCGGGGTTAGTAAGATTCGCTGCATACTGTCTTGGAATTTACTCTCGATCCCCTGCGGGCACAAACAGTTCCAAGGTCTCGTGCGTCACTAAATTCAAAGCATTAATTTAAGGAACTAGTTGACCTCTAAACTTCGAGATTCATAAACTTATTATTTCTATTTGGAAGAAGGAGAAACTGCCTGAAGAGTGGAAGAAGTCGATCATAGTACCTATTCATAAGAAGGGGATAAAACAGGTTGTAATAATTATAGGGGCATATCACTTTTGCCAACCACCTACAAAATTTTATCCAACATCCTGTTCTCAAAGTTAATTCCATATGCGAAGGAAATTATCGGGATTATCAGTGTGGCTTTCGACGTAACGGGTCGACTATTGATCATATATTCTGCATTCGCCAAATACTTGAGAAAAAATGGGAATACAATGAGGAAGTTCATCAGTTCTTTATAGACTTCAAGAAAGCTTATGATTCAGTTTGGAGGGAGGTCTTATATAAGGTTCTCATTGAGTTTGGTGTCCCTAGGAAACTTGTAATTTTAATAAAGATGAGTCTGACTGAAACATATAGCAGAGTCCGTGTAGGCAAGAATGTGTCTGACAGGTTCTCTATTAAGAATGGTTTGAAACAAGGAGACGCTCTATCACCAATGCTTTTTAACTTTACTTTAGAGTACGCCATTAGGAGGGTTCAGGTAAACAGGAATGGCTTGAAACTAAATGCTAAACATCAGCTTCTGGCTTATGCCGACGATGTTAATATACTGGGAGGAAGCATACATATTCTAAACGAAAATGCAGAAGCTTTATTAGCTGTTATTAGGGAGATTGGACTGGAAGTAAGTGCTGATAAAACTAAGTACATGGTCATGTCTCGAGATCAGAATGCAGGACGAATTCAGACTGTGAGAACTGATAATAGTACCTTCGAGAAGGTGGAAGAGTTTAAATATTTGTGGACAACTTTAACAAATAAAAATTCTATTGCGGAAGAAATTAAGAGCAGATTGAGGTCAGGAAATGCTTGCTATCATTCGGTGCAGAACCTTTTGTCTTCCAGGTTGCTATCCAAAAATTTAAAG
>Ga0131853_10017914_pt1 | contig 12896 bp, 11 predicted proteins | sample TergutLab28metaG_FD_92764 | JGI IMG/M metagenome (GOLD analysis project Ga0131853, IMG submission 92764) | Labiotermes labralis P1 segment gut microbial communities from Petit-Saut dam, French Guiana - Lab288 P1 (version 2) (version 2) | ecosystem: Host-associated > Arthropoda: Insects >...
GAATTCTATATTCAATGCCCTAGACATGATAGTCGTAACCGTGCATTCCATCAAGATGCCCGTCGGTTTTGGTACGCGTGCAATTAAGAGCTGGGGCAGACCGCTTTCCGTAATGGCCCAACTCAAGAGAAGTATCTTGGAAGTGCATGCAGAGGAAAACTACTTGGAAAATGCTCTAATAATAGCGATTGCAAAGGTAGATAAAGACCCCAATTATAAGGCATATCGGCAAGGCCGGAAGATTCGTCACATGGTCCAAACCCTACTCGAGTCGACTGGCATCGATCTGTCTTGCGGTGAGAGGATCCCCGAATTAATCAGATCACAGGAACACTTTCGGGAATATAACATAGTTGTCTACCACGGTCTGAGCTGCGAAAACATCATGTTTGAAGAGCAGATAGGCTCCGCTAAAAGACTTAATATGTTTTATGATGATGTCGAAAGGCACTATCATGTGAACGCTAACCTTACCGGTGCCATGACTAGAAAGTACCTGTTTAAAGGGTGCAAAAAGCATGTACAAATGACGTCACGCACGGCTGCCACCAGACTTTAGCGAATGCATGTTCAGCCCTCCGTGCGCATTCTCAGGCGTTAGAATCCCATGCGCTGAATGCAATAGGAATTTTAGAAGTCACATATGTTATGATAATCACAAACAGAGAACGAAACAGAAACGTTCCAAATGTGAGTTAAACGGGTTTGCGCGACGTGTGGATGGGTCGTGGATAACGGAAATCAGGAATGTAATAAACAATTCTGTGAGAACTGAAATTAGAACAAAGAAATAGGACACCTGTGCTATACGAGAGAGCTTAAGTACACGTTGCCCCTCGCGAGTATTAAGGTTTTATACGATTTCGAGACTACCCAATGTACCGAGTAAACGGACGAGGCTACTTTACACGTACATAATCTCGTCTGCGTGCAGCAGTTCTGTTCAGGGTGAGAGGACGTGGAGGACGGAGACTGCGTACGATGCGGTAAGAGGAAGCACTCGTTCTGGCAAGAACATTTGGCGACCCTGCATTCATATCTATGCGAACCGCGCCCCCGGTCCAATTAGATCGTCGCTATAGCGCACAAAGCCTAGGCGTTCGATCTTCATTTCATTCTTAATAGGGCGATCAAACTAAAATGGAAATCAGAACAGATTATGAAGTGTTTTTAGATGACTATGAAGATGCAGCATCTGATCTTTCTGGATAGCGTGTCCTTCCTCCCTTGCCCTCTGCGTAAGGGACCCGAGGCGTTGGGTCTCACGGCCTCGAAATCGTGATACCAACACTATTTCAATACAGAGGAAAACCTAGCCTTCGCCGGTCCCATTTCCGACAATTCGTATTATGGTATCAATGAGATGGGCGAGGAGGAAATGACCCAGTTTCTCGCGTGGTACGACAACTAGATATCGGAGGAGGCCATTTTCGAAAACAGGCGCATGCTGGAAAAATATTGCCAAGATGAATTCACAGTTCTAAAACAGGGGCGCCTACTGCTTTGTCGTGAATTCATGAACATAGAGAATATAGAAGTATTTTTCGAGTCGATAACAATCGCGTCGGCTTGCAGTCATTTTTGTGTAAACGTTTCATACATCACGAAAAAACTGTACTCATACCGACCGGGGTACACTTGTAAAAAGAAATATGGTAAGAAGGCATTGATGTGGCTCCTGCATATGGAAGCCAGACGGGGTGAAGATAATGCACGGTGGCAACGGTCGCGGGTACAGGCTGCCAGATTTGCCCCGCTTCAGTGTAGAAGTTTATTGCCCCGATACCCGTACAGACTACGAGTTATTTGGGAGCCATTTTCGCTGCCATACGTGCCAGCCGTTCCATGACGTCACCAATTTGATTGGTGATTCGCTAGCGGAAAATTATGAGCGAGCGATGTCTTTCTCGTGCAGATAACGCGAGCGGGGTATCTGCTCAAGTTCAAATAGGAATATGAGTTTGGCGATGCAGGGAGGACCGAACTACTCGCTCGTCACATCCTACAACAGATTCCGTTGTGTACCTGTGATGACCTGTAAGGAGTTCGAACCGAGGTCATGCGTCTCCAATACAAGGCACGAGAGGATGAGAACATTCATATGTCGACGTCATGAACCTATATCCGTTCAGATGTAAGCATGTCAAGTTCCCCGTGCGTCATCCGATCATTCACGTAGGAGATGTTTGTGAGGATAAAGAAACATGCCTACATATGGATGGACTGATTAATTGTTCGAACGTTCCACAGAGGCGTTTTATCACTCCGTCCTCCCTTTCAGATGCAATAACAAGCTTATGTTTTGCCTGTGTATAACGTGCGTCCTCACCTCCTCCTCAAGTAAGGAATGTGTGCTTACCCGAGATGAGGATCGTGCCCTCAACGGTACGTGGGTAATGGACGAAGTGAGGTTGGACGTTGAAAAGGGGTACATTATACTCGAGATATATGTCGTCTACGAACGTAAGATCACCCAATTCAACCAAGAAACCGGCGAGAGTGGAGTTTTCGTCGACTATATATACAGGTTTTTAAAACTGAAAGCGGAGGCTAGCGGTTATCCCGGCTGGGTCCACAGTCCCGAACACGAGGAGCGATACGTAGAATCCTTCTGGTAGAATGAAGTAATACGGCTAGAGCTGGAAGCGATCAGGTACAACGCTGCCAAACAGGGTCTGACCGAAACGTGTCTCAACTCCATTTGGTGGAAAATTGACGAAGCGGAACGATCGGACAATGACCAGAGTAATCACGGAACCCAAAGAACTGTATGAATTCCTGGCCACGCCCGGCGTAGAGGTGATGAACCTCGCGTTTTCCAGCGATGACGTAGTCTGGATCTCTTGGAAGTATGGTGCAGAGGAAGACGTACCAATTCTGAGTCATACGAACGAGGTAATAGAAGCCTACGTCACCGCAGGGCAAGAATCCGTCTCAATCGCTATCTCGACCTGCTGCGAGAGACCGCTATGTATTGTGACAAGGACCCGGTGATATAAATTCAACAGAGGGATGGAACACACCTGATTGAAACGGGGAAAAAATTGGGTTGTCAATGACCTACGAGTTGCAACACTCGATAGCCTTTTCGAAATTTGTGAGTGGTGGAACATAGAACAACGCGTAGAGAATGCTGACCCGGGACGGTCGAGAAGAACTATGTGTAAAGTGAAAGGCATAACTTTGAATTACAACGCGTCGAAAATGGTCAATTTCGAAGTAATCAGGGACATGAATTTGATAGGTAACAAGGGAGATGAACTTTCCGGTTTGAATGTACACACGTAGAAAAAGATTAAGCGAAATAGGAAGGGGGAGTGGGAACCGAATCGATTGTCAACGAAGCCGAAAGTTAGCTATACAGAATTTTGTTCTTCAAGAGTCGGCGATTAGGTAACAATATGTCTGTCCCGTTTGGATGTAAATAAGGGGGAGGGAGAGTTTCGTTCCAAAGCCTGACCATCTATCAGTAATAAACTTAAATCCAAGCTTCCGTTCTCATGTTTAGTGAGCGGACCTAGTGGTTCTGCATACGTTTGATACAGAACTTCGACGCCCTCGGCGGCTGTATAATCTGGTGTCACAGCGAAAAAACCGTCGTTCCGGAGCGTCAGCAGGTACCCTCAAACACCACATATCACGAGGGCGTAACGAAGAATTTTGGACGTGGCGGTAAAACGTGCCTTGTGATCCCAGACGATCTGTTCACACTAGAAGCGCCAGTGGTGCTTCACTACCTGAAAGCGCCAACGGCGATCAAATTGACCGCCGTGTGGTTTATTGCCTTTATATTTATATTATGCTAAGTGGGGAAGGTAAGTATTTAAAAATCATTATTTATCATCATTTATTTATTTATTTTGTCATGTTTTATACATATAATGTGTCAAATAGGCCTATACCAGGAAACATCGCTGACAATGAATGAAAACTTTAACAGCGTTACAGCGTGCATTTCTTACAGTAGAATTTCTTTTCTACAGTTTTCGTGCACTTTCCACATACATATTTGAAACACATTTCACATTATTCAGTTGCTTTTTTTGCGTTTACACATAACTACTTGACACTGATGCCTTTTGCTTGTTTTTCTTTTGCCCTGCGACTGCTCTTCTTCGTTGTGTTTTGGAACCATAGATTCACGTTTCTCTTTGTATACCTCCCGTAATTCCTCAAAAAACCGACGGAGAAAGGCATGCCTGCTCTTTTCTTCCCGTGTTACACCTCTGTAAATGATCCATGCATCGATCTCCGCAAGATGCAATATTCTATAGAAGACATCGACAGACCACCGAAGTGATGCTGTTTTTGTACTGTATCTGCGAGCCATTTGGTCAAGAATATCGACTCCAAGCTTTGTTTAGTTGTAGAACTGCACAGTCTCGGGGAGCTTTTTGCGATTTCATTCAATATTTATTGTACTATGTAACGTACTCAGAAGAAGTACATTCCTGTTGAATTTTCCTTGATAGACTGTCAAGTTAGCACCGTCACCATTTCTTAGCAGCGTGGTTTCATGAAGATGGGCTCTTTCCATTGCCAGAACTGCAGGTATTTCATTTCGTGTACGACTTATTGTTCCAACAATACCCGTATCATTTGCTTTGAGTATTCGAGCAAGGTTTGCGGATGTAAAGAAATTATCTGTTGTTACGTTTCTTCCCTTGTTCAAATATGACGGCATGAGCCGCATTACAACGCTCTCTGCGAGTGACTAATTAGCAGAAGGTAGTTCATCTTTTCCCAAGTATGGAAAGGCGTTACATAGTTATTTGGTGTCATTATCTACTAACACCCAGAATTTTATCCCAAACTTGTCAGGTTCGTTCGCCATATATTGGGTAAATATGCACCTGGCTTTAGGTGGAAAGAGTTGCTCATCTGCAGTAAGATTCTCCCCAGGTGTGTAGCAGAGAAAGCAGATATCATTTAACCTCTGCCATACTTCATTAGCCAGTGCAAAGTTGTCACTTTGCAAACGTTGAGAACGTGTTCTCTTCAGATCAAATCTCAGATACCCTATTTTTTCACGAAATCTGTTTCGAGACATGGTATCAAGGAAAAAACGAAGTCCCCTATTTACATTCCACAGCACATCATAGTCAACTGACCTGCAGCCATACGCCCCCCGGTACGTACACAAGTACTATAAATGCATTCAATTCTTCAATGGCAAGTGACCAGTTCTGTTATCCTGCTCCGGCTGCTTCAGCTTCTATGCAACGCTGGATGTGACGAAGGATTGAATCATCAATGAATAATCACCAGGCCGAAGGGAATTTGTACTCTGAGACACTCAGGGTTGTATATGGTGTTGGGCCTGGTTGTTCCTAGAGCACGTGTACCTCTGCGTCTTTCTCTTCCTCTATTTTCTCTTGCTGTGTCTCTACGTCGTGTACAGCACACTGTTTGTCCAACATTCATGGCAGGTATGAATTTTTGCTGCACATTATCTACCAAATCTTCCTCCAGCCTACATGTATCTTCCGCATCGCAGTCACTTGATGAATTACTTGCAGGTCTGGGTGGCTCGTAATCCTCATCCTCATTCCCATTTGGATCAAAGATGTCATCATCACTTGTATCAGACTCGTCTTTAGAAATGTCCTGCAGTTGCCCCATTATTTCTTCATGTCTGAGGTTACGGGCTCGTTGACGACGCATCCTGATCAGCGGTCTGGCCTAAACTGCCGACTCTCCTGAATGGAACTGGCATTGTCGCATTACGTCATCACTATGTGACCGTTCCCTCCCTCCAACGCTACGGCGACTGTAAAACTAAGGCCTTGAATCAGTAGATGGGACGCCAGCTACGGCAGCGTTCAAATTGACCGCGTCTTGCACTTGAAGGTAGCATCTTCAATCCATGGTACCAGAGGTACCACATGCGCAAAAGTTTCACTCCCCCTTATTGTAGACACTCAGTTATGAAAAGTCTAACCTGCCGCGTTAGAACAAAACACGGATACAGAATAGTGGAGAGTCAAAGGTCAGCAGCGTTCAAATTGACCGTCTTGGCAATTCTAGTGTTCAACGACGTTTGTTCCAAGCAAGTGTGTGAATTGTTTACGAGAGCTAGCCATCACAGAAATATAAGCGTAATTTTGATTACACAAAATCTGTTTCATCAGGGTCGCTACTGTAGAGATATTTCGCTGAATGCCCATTATCTGGTCGTTTTTAAAACGTTTGAGAAAGGAAGCAGTTCACGTACTTAACCAAACAAGTGTATCCCGAAGATAGTCTTGGGTTATATAACGTCTACCTGGATGCGAAGCAACGACCTCACAGCAACCTCATCTTGGATCTGACACAAGACAAGAATGACGGTCTGCGGTTTCGAACCAATATATTCCCGAAAGAATATCCTCCGGTTATCTACTCCGATATAGGCGATGAAGTGTGTGAGATCGAATTACCACGTCCTTCACATCCTCAAGTCGGCAGAACTGAAATTACGTATAGCCCTAATAACCAATTGTAACAGGGAACACGTGAACTGTATAAGCGAGTGTGTGTTGAAAGTTCTGAACGGCAATATAAAATTGTCAGGTTGTAACACGCGCATGCTGCTAAATACAAGTCCGCGATTCGCAAGGTCGCCGATAGGCACGTGTCACTCTTGGGCAAGAAGCGGCTTATAGTTGAGGGCGGGGGATTTCTGCTGCCCCACTGGGCGCCATTCTGCCAACGAAACCCAGCCTCATTTTTGTACAGCCCGATAATACTTCTTACGTAAGATTACCTCGTTCCGTCTTACCAGTACCAGTTCGCGAGCGGAAACGTAGTAGACTTAAAAAACACCATCCATATGAACAGTGAGTTCAGATGCGTCATAACTTTCGCTAGGCCGATATCAGACGGAAGACGCAGACAAAGGCTATCTCTGATTTCGTAAGAATAGTAATACCCGACACGGCGACGTCTAATTCAAACAGGTCGCCCTCACCTTCCTTCAAACCAGAGCTAATACAACAGTTAATAATCCCTAAATTTGAGGCGAAACGACTTTACAGGAAAAAATTTTGAAGACGTGGATCCCCTCACCAACTCCTTCGACATCGAAAGAGATATTATACGAGAGCCCATAAACAAGGAATTTTCCTGGAATCGGTGATGATGACGATGACGTTACGAAGGAGATGGAAGGGTCCAGAGGGTAGAAGAGGAAGAAAACGAAGGAAACGTAGCTATTCTCCGAGGAGCAGAAGTATCTCCATACAAAATATTGTATCCGCAATTGAAGTAGTAAGTATTGAGGTTGGGCCAGCCCCTTAATGTGTAGAATAAGGTGAGCCTAGTTTGAAGCAAGAGTGGTCTAATTCGAAGGAAGTGGAAGAGTGCAAGAATGTGCTAAGTACAGACGTGGCAGTAATCTTCCTTTGTCCCATATGGTCCAAGTGTAAGTGCCCCCGTGGAGTCTGGTATTGAGGTCCCGTAAGGTGAGTCTAGTTTGTAGCAAGAGTGGTCTAATTCGAAAGAGGTGAATGAATGCAAGAGTGGTGCATGTGAAAATGCACCCGTGCAGGATGGTTTCGCGGTCCCTCCGTTGCAACCACAACGCCGATTTCAGGTCCAAGTGTAGTGAAGGAAGGATTAAAGTGCGAACCCAGTACTACACTTTCTTGGGCATAATATTAAAAAGAATCAAGAGGCGCCTTTCAACCAGGTCCCTCAGTAGCCACACCCACAATCGGGCTCTTATAGTCCACATTATAAAAAACGATCAGCTTTCGACTTGTTTCCAGGGTCCTTCATCAGTGTGGTAACAGCCGTCCATCACGGTATCGCCGACCTTCCATTCCCCCTACGACCCGGCACGTCCATGGGTCCATGTAAGCGTGGTCTAAGTTTGGAAGAAGCGAATGAGTGCAAGAAGGTACTAAGTAAGTCCCTGCACAACAATTTCCATAGTCTACATTATGGAAAAAGGCTATGTTTTCGACCTAAGTTCCAAGATAGTTTATGAGGGTGGCAGGCGCCGGTCAAATTGTTATTGCTGTCCCTCCGTAGCCCATCCTACGCCCAGGGACGTCGAGGGATCCGTGCAAGGAGGTCGTAATTCCCGCCAGGTGTGTAATTAGGTATGGGATGCGAAAAGTGCATGTAGGTCCTAAGTTTAGTCAAGGTACTATTATTTCTTTAGCATAATATTATAAAGGATATGCGTTTGACATTTTTAACAGGTTGGCAAACGACGTCCAACTGGGTCCAACGGGCCTGGTGCAAGAAGGTCTTATGTGTGGGTCAGACACAACACTATCGTTAGCATATTATTAAAAAAGAAAGGCGCTCGCCTTTTTTAACGGAATTATTATATGAGGGTGTAGCAGCCGCCCATGCAACCTGATCAGCAGGGCCCAGTACAGGAAGGTCCTAAATCCGATCCAGGCACTACTCGTTTTATGGCATAATCTTAAAAATTTCGGCGTTAGACGTTCTGACCGAGGTAATGTATTAGGGTGCGGCAGCCTCCGTCCAGCTTGGTGCCCCCAGGGGTCCTGTGCAAAGTGGTCCCAAGTGCGTTCTAGGCACTACTCTTTCTTTTGTAGCATAATATTATAAAAGGATTGGAATTTCTTATTAACCCGAGGTCATTTAAACAGGGTGTGGCAGCCGCATTTTCCCAGGCCCGGTGCACGAAGGTCCTAAGTACGGTCCAGGCACTACTTATTCTTTAGGTTCGGCCCACTTCCGTACCCACACCATCACCAAGCCCGCCAGACAGATTGGCACGTCAGATGTCATGATGGGGGTGGCGCTAAGTTCAGTTCTCTGGTTGGCTACATAGTGACATATGTAACGTGTACAATTACTTGCTGCCGGTTCTCAGGTTGCAGATCAGATTGATGAAAGCACGACGTAGCTCCTATATGATGAATAAGTGTGAAGATTTGAAAATCGTTTTCAAATTTTTGGACGCCCATTTAATATTAACACGCTTCAGGCCAAACCCCACCGTATTGCTTGCTCACAATTCGACACTGAGTAAGGGGAGTATCGCGCGCTATAACCTTACGGGTATCGCACAAAAGACGTCCACATTCTCGGTCGGATCCAAATCGTTGTCCATCGACAACGCCTTTCTAGGTCCCATCAGGAAACGTCTCTTGTTCACCATGGTTAAGATCACCGATTTTATCGGTTCGTTGGAGAGCAACGTGCACAATTTCAGCATAATGATAACAGTGATTTTTCGCTGTTTGTGAACGCTGAACTGTTCTACAACGAGGGCCTATCTCTGGGCAATGATCACGAAAAACTTCCGTCTAGGTCTACAGGACGATTTTTGAGTCCTCCGGCAAACATCACTCGAACTCGGGACTGCAGATAACACACGACATATATATAAACGACAATTTCATGTTACTCTTCAATCTCACACCTGATAGGGGCGCGTCGGAGAGTCATACGTCCCACCCAAAAAACGGCTTATCAGAATCGAATTTCGATTCAATAAACCGTTGCCCGAGGCGATCACGTGTCTGTTGTACCTAGAATTCGACAAATCAGTCCTCATAGATTTTGCGCGTACCGTCACGTCCGACTTCTAAAAAATTGACACACTGCGGGTTGTGTGTAAACTGCGTGACGTCAGCATGATGCTCGACGTTTTCCCTTCCGATCTCCTGACAAATTCGATCACACGAACCTCCACCGTCATCATCAATGCCGATCCCCACACAGAAAGGGGTTAACAATGGCTAGCCGTGCACGTTCGACACAAATCTTCGAGTGCCTACTACGTTGATTCATATGGCATTACCGCTCGTACCCTGTAAACAGACGTTCACTAAAAGCAACTGCAAAACCAGGGACAATAACAGGCGAGAGCTGCAAGTTCGACGAGTGATGTCTGCGGCAAGTACTGCTGTCTACTCGCCCTCTACATTGATCGGGACAACACACCGAAACAATTCGTCTCGCTGTTGGACGCTTGCAACAACCAAGCAGACGGGCGGGTGGAGCGATTCTTCACTACTCAATTCGGGGCCCAGATGTCGCGTGGCGGCTGGGGTCAATGCTACCGCAGCTTCCTATAAAAACGTAGGTTTTTTTAATGATTCTAATCATTCGAACACTAACATGGCTGGAGGAGGAAGTAGGGAGGTCGTGATTGATTACGAGTATTTACGGAGGTGGCAGAATAAGAAGGTCGTCTAGGAACTGTGCGTGGCCAGCGCCGCCGCATCCGAGACGTTCCGTTTCAAGAACCCCTACAAGATGGCGGATCATAGCCCGTCAGAGAACAGTGTGAAATGGTCCGAAGTACAAATCCAATATAAATTATTACACACGGTCATTACCAAAGCCGTGGCAGGGTTCGCACACCTCTACGCCTAGGTCGTCTTGAAATGTACATTCCTCGCAGGACTCACGGGCAGGCCGATTCATAACCTAGAAGAGGTCGAGTGCCCCCAAACGCCTCTTTCAGTCACAGGCAATGGTGTATATTGCCACGTCACAAGTTCCCCAGATTCGCTTGCGGAACCAAAACCGAGCATTCTCTCTACGATTGGACAATGTACTATCTGCAAAAGAAAGATTATGTCCAATATACAGTTGATATGACACGTCATAGTGCAGAATTTGTTGCAGGCCTATAAAAGAACCGATCGAGCACGCCCCACATCATTCTGCTTCCGCTGCTGCCATGGCAAATAGTCGACAACCTGTTGCAAAGAGGAAGCGTGCCTTGGAGCAGCCGTTGCTGCCGGATGCCTCTTCAAATATCTGTCCCTACTGACCTGCCAGTACAGCATTCGATCCCCAGAGTGTACTCCTGAGGTGTCTGTTCCTTATCAACACGGACCTCGGACCAGTGACATTATAGACAATCGTCATTTTTTCGAGGATCACGTGGGAGCTGAATAATGCTATGTATCACTATTGCTTAACTGAATATACACCTTACTAAACTGAATTGGTGTTTTCTTGGGATCATTCCATATATTAATAGAATCTAGAAAAACATTCACTGCAAGTAACTGTGTGTTACTTCTTCTCGACGCAGCCCTCCGGAACGCCTTCTTCACAAAGGAGCAGCAGCAGTAGCAACACACCGGCACGGATGCAGCAGCAACGACAGCCTAAATGAAGCCATGTATTAATTCTTTCTCAAGGGATTACGCACATGCTCCAGGATGATGTTGAAGATCTCTCAGTAATGCAAATAAGTAACATCGCTTACGTTCACATACAGACCTGTGTTTGAGGTGCTCTTCTTATGGTTGCCGAATGCAAGGGGGGGTAGAAGATTTTTGTTTAGCACATCCAGTAGTAATAGTGATCGTGACGTAACTTCCGGCCTTGCTGATCCGTTTTCTAATTCGAATCATAATGTACTCTGGCGATCGTTATTATTAATGCGTGAGCTACTCCATTTATCTCTGTCCCCTGGCATTCGACAGCCAGAAGCAGAAACACTTCAAACACAAAACTAATGTATGTGAAATTAAGCGATGTTTCGGAAGCACTTTCGTGATGATCATCTTGCAACATGTGCGCAGCCTTGAATTTCAACTCATTGCATGGAGGTTTCAGGTAAAAATTCATTTACCTCCAACACACTTCGTCTTCACATATTCTCCCAAACCTACAATTTTCACAGTAGCAGCTTCCTTCCTCCTTCTTCCACGATGCACACAGGCGCCCACAACAACAATTCTATAATGGGTGGGGTTCCTCTAGAGTACGATTTCTACCAACAAATAGGCGTCTGTTTTCCTTCCCTCTTTTGACATATCCAAGAACCTCATAGGTCTATGTTTGAGTTCAGTGGTTTAACTTTTAGAGCTGTTGTTTCCTACCGTTTAGGACTGCATTTCAATACCTCCGCGCTCCCTCAAGGCTCGAACGTCCTACCCTCTAGGACAGCCACAGCCTCAGCCGTTTAAATATTTCGCTCTCAATATATTTAGGGAGATTTTACTTATGTTTAGCACCACACTAGAAGCTTTTCTAGCTTCATGCTCCGACTCATCTACTGGTTGAGAGAAAACCACATGTATCCATTTTTTATATGAGGCAGTTAGTACACAGGCAGTAAGTATGTAGTGGCGACTATATAGTGCTATTTTTTTTGCTCCATTCGTTTGGCTAATGAATGACTTACTTTATCGTCTGGAGTACGTGACTAAACACCATTTAGGTTATAGCAACATGGTGACAGGCTACAATAAACACAAATATAGAATGGCACAATGCTTTTTTATGTCACACTTCTGGCTGAGTCGCAGACTCAGTTTTGAAGAGAGAGATTTTTTTATTACCAGTAACCACTTGATTGTGCGTGAGTGTGTGTGTTGTTGCAAAATGAGCCAGCCAAGCAAAAGGCGAAGATTCATAGAGTCCAGCGAAATAGCTGAAATTTTTCTTGGCACTGATAGTGGTGATGCGACATGATCAAGCGACTTCAGTTCAGTTGAGGGAGCTCCTGAAGGTGGGCCTGGGGTGTCGCATACTCAACCTTATCGCCAAACAGCCAGTAGTCCTAAGTCCAGCAGTTCAATTTCGTCCATCCCTCTGACGTAGATTAAGCCGTTGAGATTGGGCCAGGTGAAGAAGACTCGACACGCAGTGACCCTACAATGGACACGCCCCTCTTGTCCTCAGAGCAGTGTAGCACACACATATAAAGGGGGTTCCAGAGGAAAGACGGACAATGAAGCGTCCCACATAAATGACGGCTCCAGTCAACTTAAAGTTTTTCTTCTGTATTTTGCAGAAATTATCACTCAGTTGGTGGTGAAGACTAACCACTAGTATGAAGCTTACAAAGACGGACTTGACGATGGACCCTGTCCTGAACCTGACGTTACTGAAGCCGAAATGTTTGTGTTTCTGGCACTGACAGTACAGATGGGACATGGTGTAAGAGACAAACTGACAGACTA
>Ga0131853_10017917_pt1 | contig 12896 bp, 8 predicted proteins | sample TergutLab28metaG_FD_92764 | JGI IMG/M metagenome (GOLD analysis project Ga0131853, IMG submission 92764) | Labiotermes labralis P1 segment gut microbial communities from Petit-Saut dam, French Guiana - Lab288 P1 (version 2) (version 2) | ecosystem: Host-associated > Arthropoda: Insects >...
ATATATATATATATATAGACGTTAAGTCAACGTGTAACCACCTGTGCTACAATTTTGATTTAACACCATTCCAGAAGAGGTTAACTCAATGGTAATATGTCCTGACTTGAGTTTGGAAGTCGCCAGTATCTATTCTTGACCTGAAAGTCGGGGAAATGGAGAAATGATTACTTTTGTTTCATTATTTTACGACAATGTATCAATTACTGAGTACATGTGGAGTTGCAAGATGAAAGATCTGTTTCTTAACTTGTCGAAATCACTACATTATTTGAAACGTACGAGGTGCATGAAGACATAATTTAGAATATCCGGTCACCTGACCAAGAATCGAGATTTCAAAATACAGTTCTTACGCGAAAGAAACATAATGCACCTTCATTATAAAGACCAACCGATTAATGTAGTTTGTGGACGAAAACTGTGTTGGTTGTGTAAATCGTGCGAAACGTACATACGCTGCGTGGGCATAAAGGAGAGATGGTGAATGTCAAGGCCGCTGCTGCACATGGTAACTGTTGTTCTCTACAGCGTAGAAAAAGATAAATTTACATAAATTGGAAGGAACTATGAAGTGGTTATGTTATAATATAAGTATTTAAAACGATATTTTGGTTTACAAGGGTTGGAGGGAGTTTTCTTGTTCTTAATCTGGAATTAAGGGTAGCAGATTGGTGCACATGAAAAATGAAAATACCGTCTGTAGATCTCAACTTAAAGCCTGAGAAATGCGAACAGTCCGGTGTTAAGCAGACACAGCCTTCTGTAAAATCTGACTCAACTCATGAATATTTGATTCGATTTTATCTGGGTATGGCGTTGAAATACAGAAGATGAAAAAATGTTTAAGAGTTTCGAAACCGCACATTTAGTTGCCCTTGAATATTCGTATCGAAACTGTGCATTCTGTGCTTCGTTGCGTTGCAACGAAGCACAGAATGCACATCCGTAGCAGGGTACTCTTCGCAACATAACATTACACAACACAACACGGCATGCTGTCACAATATCCAACCGGTACAGCGAAATTAATGTGACTTTTTATAGTGTAACTTTAGCAAGGACGGTATGGCTCCCTGATGATGGTCCTAGGACCGAAACATGTCGGAGCGTTTTAATGTTTTAATATGTAAATTTTATAAATTTCATATATGTGCAGTAGTTGGTATAATAATTGACTAAAGTTGGCCTTGTTGAAACACTAGCGGCAAAGAATTCTTGAGGTCCACAAATATCCTAACTGAAATATGCAGGGACTATAGAAGAGTCAGGAATTCAAATAAGACTACGTCGTCCGTTGCCTTTATGCCTTTGCCAGGAATGTTTGGTACGCTGTAGAAACGCGCATTGCAAACTTTCGACGCTTGCTTTCAAATTCTTCACAGCACTGCTAAACGGCCGCGTTTAGGGCGTAAAATCAACCGGGAATCTCTCAAATTACATTTGACTTACAAACAGATCGGAAAGTGCGCCTGTCAAGGCATTGGACTGCTAGCACGATTAATAACGTACGCTGCAATTTACAATAAAGATTTTGAAAACAAACTTCGCAGAACACATCTGACCGTCATTACATGGGTCTCTGCAATAAAATCCGTTGTAATGTGGCGTATTGCATGTTTATTAACAAACAAAAAAAATAACGACACTTTAGGTCACAATAAAGGTTCTCTGTTACATTTCTCACGAACAAGGACTGAAGCTCGTGAAGCACAGGTTCTGAATACCGACTGTCCCGAAGACGTGGAATTGTGTGGAACAAGGTCTACGGAAGTACCACGTAAGCGAACGTGCGGGGATAGAACTAGGGAAATCAGTCATACAAAGACGAATAACCCAGCCGTTGGTACCGTTTCCACCTTCAAATGGACGTTCTACACACAGATATCGTGCATTGCTTGAGAACAGAGTTCATAATAAATTCGCATTGGCGATGATGTGTGGATGCCTGTCTGTCCTAAACTCAATAGCTACTGATCAAATCCGATATACAATTTCTTTTCTGAACTGTATTTATAAAATTTAATCTTGATTCATATCGATTTGCAAGTACAATATGCACTACTAATCACCCTAAATCAAACTTTACTTCGAATTCATAGAGTTTTTACTTCTAAACCAATTTCAGTCAAGAAATTCCCTAAGTAATAACCACCTAACGCAATACAATGCAGCCAAACACACTACCTACAGTCACAGTGTATCTCTTCCTAACATTCCTTAATACTTGTTAAATAAATCTGCGCAACGCATCTTCTGAACGTCCTAGACTGATTATCGGCTAGCCCTCAGAATCGTAAATCCCTATATGTTGCCTATCGTCACGGCGTTCAAACGAAGTGTCTGTTGACAGTGACAGACAAAAAAATGATGAAAAGACAGCACGTGGGATTCAACGTTGATTGGCACAGATCTTGGATACCGCACGTAGCAGGACTGTCTCTTCCCGCAGCAAAGTTCACTAACAAGCCAAGACGGAAACATAACACAACCAATATGAAAGTTGTGTAAAACTTGTAGTTTGGAACAGGGGAAACTGACTGTGAACGCCCATAATGTCTATGAAATGCATTCTCCATATAATTCTGTAATTTCGTTCCTCTGCTTACCGGAATCGGATATAGGAGTTAAAGAAATTGGAGAATGCTTCATTCTTGTGTTCTATTTAACGGCTCGGTCAGTAGCTCTGATTATATTGAGTCGAAATGCGATTTGGAAGGAAACGGTCGTGACCTAATCGGGGTAGGATTCCTGTATTTGTCTGGAGGTACCGAGATAAACCGCGAAGAGCTTTAGTCAAGACAGCAGTTAAGCCGGCCGACATTCGAACCACGCACCAATCGAATACAAGTGAACAGCGTTACGTTATGTGTAGGTGCGATCTACATATTGTATCTGAATTGCTTTCCTTCGTCTTGCTTCTCAATTCCGATTGGTTCGTACCATTTTTCTTCTTTTATTAGATGAAATCTTGCATGATTCAATAGGCTTGTATTTTTTAATTTATAAACAAAAGCGTAGAGAAAAGTACAACTATATTCCAAGTACAGCACAATAACGCCCAATACATACATTCCTTCTGTGACGTGCACGTGTATTAATTTAGAGTAAGACAACATTTGAAGCAGGGTTGACGCCGTGTCGTCTGGTACAAATGTGGGACATTTCAGAAGACACTGCTGCCCCTACAATCATTATTAATCTCGGCACCAGATGAAGATTCGTGGTTAACTTCATGTCCCACACCTTTGTACCGCACGGCAAGATGTCCCTTTGCCTACTGGCACGACACTGGATGAGCTCCAGAGTTTATGGAAGACGTAGTGAGGATAAAACACTCCTTCCAGTGGGACGTTTCGGAAAGTAGACCACAAATACTTCGGAAGTTCTGAAACACTGTGCTGCATAAAGATGGAGATCAGTTGTTCTGATCATGAGAAAATAAATAATATTACATAGAGTAGAGGAAGAGAAAAATATCCTGCATAAAATAAAATGGAAAAAGGGTGACCGGATTGGACAAATCTTGAGAAGAAACTTTCTTCTAAAACACGTGGTGGAAGGAAAGATAGAAAGGACGGGAAGACGGGGAAGAAGACGCTGGCACCTATTGAATGAACTTAAGGAACACAACAGTACTGAAAACTGAAAGATGAATTACTAAATTTTATGTATGTTTGTCCGTGCATCGTTGTATAAGCGTAAAGAAGAAAACCAACTAGATGCTACTCTATGTTTTACTGCATTTATAATCTGTCCAACACGTTTCGGGCAGTTATATGCCCATCATCAGGAGCTCGAGACTATACTTGTGTTATTGCCGCATATGGTGTGTAGTGCCTTGGTTGCTGGTGGTTGGCGATCAGGAGCAGAGCAGCAGGTTATGCGTCCGGGATGAGGGAAATTTCCCTCATCCCGGACATGTTGAGCAGATTATAAGTGCAATAAATCATTCAGTAGCATCTAGTTGGTTTTATTCTCTATGCTTATGAATTACTATATCGCACTGTCTAGATAATGTGCTTTGAATGATGCTATAAACCTGTCCCAAGACGGACTACGTGATGATGACGATGATAATGATGATGTGCTCCTCAGTACAGACCGTAGATTAGTCACTACCGTCTTAGCTACGCCGCATTCTACTGCCATTTACTTCCTACTTTACGTACAAAGTTCTTTTTTGCGATAAATCGCGTTTGTGGAATTCTAAAAAGTTTCATTTGAATTGCAGGGTAGCTGGAGGAGACCAGGACGTACTAAAATTGAGTGCGTACTCTCAGCAAATGTTAATGTACACCACTAATACGAAATGCGACATACAATCGATATTTCGGGGATGAAAGGGGCACACACGAACAGACACGACCTCCACGTGCATTCTTACACTTGTGCAAAGCGCTTACAGGAACCCGTAATAGACGTAAGCAGCTCAGCCGAAGCATGATAAACGCAAACACTACCTCGTTTGTATAAGTTATAAAGAGGAACTGACCTAATTTCTAGTCGGGTTCTAACATTCCTTTCAGACACTGCCAGCGGAACCCCGCGGATATTAAATACGTCGAATTAAGAACGCAAAAGAAGACGTGACATGAAACGAACATGAAAGAACACAGAGTTCATCAGTCCTCGTGAATATTTTGCTATTCTCGTCCAGTTCCGCTTCCTAACTTTCCGTCTTAATTTTCTTTAATTACGTTACATTTAGTGCTACACAGTCTCCTTTACCAGAAATCTTCAATTTGATAACAACTTTGAAGTTCAGGGCTGTAATTCATTACATATTTACTTTTCGTAATAATTTTTTATAAGAATTATCTTCCACGCGGTTTCCGTACGTACAGTACATACTTTCCCTTCCAATTTATGAGTCGTGTCCTGAAGCTCTTCCCCCTTTCTCCAAAATCCCTGCCTTACTTTAATTTCTTTTCAACTCGGCCTAGAAATTCAATTAATGGGAAATCAGCTTGTAAAAAGTCAAATCAAAGCGCATTAAGGAATCCTTCAAGACTTCAAATACGAGAAGGGGGGGGGGAAGGAAACGTCTTCTTTTTTTCATTTACTGTGCGGCATCATTTCGAAACTCTGATGGAAACCGGTATTAGAAGAAAGGGGAAAAAAGCATAAGGAACCCCCAGAGAAGTTTTTGCAGCTGTGATACCTTACTTTCAATTCAAAGATGAGAACATTTATATTTGGATCAGCCAGATGCGTGGCAGATGACAGGGTTTCGATATCTGGAGGCACACAGATCCTTCCCTTGGCCAACGGTGTATCCGGAATGGGCAGATGGCTCAGAATGAATACAGACAATACACTTTACAATCTTCTGGTAGTGAGGAGCCAAGCTGCGAGCAAACGTGCTGCCTTCGTCTCACAGCATACGAGCAAGAGAGGCAGCAACTTTCTCCCAGACGTTGTTATTCATATGCTGGGATTCACGGCCTAACACCTCGGGAAAACCGTAACTTCATAGGCACCACCATCAGACAGTCAAACTTGCATGACTTAAAAGTAAGTGACATCTCATCCTTCAGTTTCTCTCAAAAACATTGCTCATACTACACATATGTCTTTAATCAGGATACAGAAAATATTTCGCTAGTGAAGACATTCGTATCATGTATGGCATGGATACTGACACCGTGTGGCCATTTATGACGCACTGCCACAATTCGGAACAAACAGTATGAATCAATACACAATCCAATATATGCACTCTGTTAGAGACGATTTAGGACATATATAAAAAACTACACGTTTCAACACCGAGATGCCATCCTCAGGGAGTCATTATTACAGACGCATACAAGCCAAAGTGCTAATGTATGTTCAGTTCCTCCTCATAGGAACGACTAAAACCTTAAAATGCTAAAATACATAAAATTTATAGCCATAAATTACATTATTATTATATTAAATGCTAAAACACAGTAGAACTCCGCTTATCCGTACGCTGGTTATCCGAATCGGCTTGGCCCTGCGGGTATATTGGCCGAGAATTCGATAAAACTAACTTGCCTTGAAGTTACCAGTTATCGGATCAAATATAGAACAGTGCTATGGCTTCTAGAACTTCAAATCAGGCGCAGTCGAAAGGTTTAGACGCAGGTACATACTGTAAATAGTACCACTCGAAATTCAAACTGCCAATGTAGCCTATTTTCGAAGAAAAATCCAATTATCCGGATTATCTGAATATCCGGATGGCTAGCCGTCCCAATTAATCCGGATAAGTGGAGTTGTGCTGTATGTAGCAATAAGCCGCCACAACTGCCAGTTTTTGGTGGGGCTCATTGTTACGTACCTTAATATTTAGTTAATTAGTTAGTTATGTTACGTAATTTACACCTCCCGAAACGTCCGGCACAAAGCGCTTTCCGTAAGGCCCTAACGTTTGTCGAGAAATGATCAATTCACATCCTGTTCACCAGTTTCGAGCCCCGTCACATGACCTCTTCATAGAAGGCGCTGCAACAAACAGCATTACCCCGCGCTCAGTGACGGTACAGCGGTCGGACGGCTTTTGCACACTCCTCTATTGTGGATGTTCAGAGAGCGTACACCTTGCAACCTACTCTTCCCACACACTCTCGTATTGCAGTTCTGCTTCAGGATCTCAGGTACTCTTGCGAGTGTGTTGTAGATATGGACGCTCTACACTCTTCTTTCCGGAAGGTCGCGCGTTCGATTCCCGATGGTGCCATTGGAAATTCTTCATTGACATAATACTTCCGGCCGTACTATGGCCCTGGGGGTTGACTCATCCTCTAACAGAAATGAGTACCAGGAATGTTTCCTGGGGGGAAAAGGCGGCCGGTGCGTAGGGCTGACAAACTTACCACCTTCATCTCCGATTGTTTTGAAATCTGCGAGCCTCAAACTCCTGGAACCCTCAAGGCCTGCCCAGGCTTGTAATGGGATTGCTTTACCTTGCGCACTATTCTTCGAAAACATGGGAATTGCGTTTGAATGAAACAACGGCAGATCCTCTGAAGCCCTCGCACCAACCAAAGTGTCGACCATCCTGGCGTAAGAGAAATTAATTTCCGCTCGTAATATGTCAATGTCCGCAGCACTACCCCGCATTACAACCCCCTTTCATGTGGCATGTAATGCAGAGCTAAATGGATCTTCCCACATGACTGCTGATACATGAGTCAGATATCGGACAGGTTTAATGGTAATGTAGAATTCGATATACAGACAGGCATACACAGGTAATAGACATTGCGGTGCCCTGGAGTGGGACATCGTGTAATTTGGTATAGTCATCGGTGTTTCGGAGGAACAACTGCCTTCAACTTCAGAGTGGAAGTCGCTGTTGGAAGAATATTTCTCCCGAACGTAACACTGTACAAAACCACCCGGTGTCATATTACAGAACAACGCAGTATTTTACCGCTTTAGGTCTTACGTATAAGTACGTAGTGTCATTCACTAGCAATGGAAGGCAGTGGTTCTGAATACGTACTTTTTCAGTGAATCCCTCTGGTGGTTTAGTGTAGCTATAAAGAAGCTCAGTACCAACAAGTTGCACTAATTCCTGAATGCTAGAGCACCTCTCCATGTTTCGGCCACTGTCCATAGCCATCTTCAGCGACTATCAATACTTCAAGACGTATACAGCTTTGTTATACAGCTTGTCAGTTGTACATGGTATATATATATATATATACATATACATATATAAGGCCAATATGCTCTTAAAACATCAATGTTGATTGTCATGTTGAAACTATGTTAAAATTATTATGAAATATAACACAAGACAGTTAACAGAATCGGCTACATCCAAACATATTGATATAGCGAAATGTATGGATGCGGGAGACTTTAGTAACTGTCTTGCGCTGTAATAATTTTAGCATATTATTAATATGACACTAAACATTGACATTAGCCTATTTGCATTATATATATTTTTACAGTTTACAACTGACAAAGAGTATAATGACGCAGTACACCTCCGTAAGGATTGATAATATCTGACAATGGCTAAGAACAGTGGCCGAAACATGTAGTACTGATTTTACTTTCAGGACTTAGTGCGAGTTGTTGGAGATGAGATTGTTTAAATGTATCAAATGCACATAAGATGTAGAATATTAAGTAGTGTAGCTACTTATGTTTATTGGACCGTGCATCATTTGATAGTTGAATAAAGATAAACCAACTTGATGTCACTTGCTTTATTATTTCATTATTTAATGCTCAAGATGTTTCGGATGTTAGAACATCCATCATCAGGAGCTTGCGACTTATTTGTTGAGTTATTTCATGGGTTGTATTGCTCTGGTTCGATGTGTGTTGGTGTTACGGTGTGGTTTGGCTGGGGTGGTGTGGTGTGGTATCCGTATGCAGGCTGAAGCACTGCTTCATCCTGCATAACTCAACAAATAAGTCGCCAGCTCCTGAGAATGGATATACGAACATCCGAAACATGTTGAGCATTAAATAATGAAATAATAAAGCAAGTGACATCAAGTTGGTCTCTCTTTATTCAAATTGTGTAGCTACATTTTGTGCTACGATTTGTTTAAAAGCACTGTCAATATCAAAGACAGATTATATCGCTTTAAATAATAAAGATTATTTCATATAAATTAATAATAAATAAAGCAAAAGGAGTCTATGTGGCTTGATTTCATGTACTATGACAGTATCTGGCTACAGAGACTGACGAAAAGCTTTTCAGCATGGACGGACTCCGGGTTCAGAACGGAACCCGAGACCCCTGAATACGACGAATAACTAACCACTCGACGTCAATAATATATTTCCAAACCACTGTGGTAATTTATTCTCGTTGCGTTTCGGCCCGATTGTAGATAACGGCCTCCCCTTATGGGGCTAGCGATTACACTTAGTTAAGACACACCGCACTCGGTACGACTCCTCTGGGCAAGTGATCAGCTCGACGCAGACCTGACAACACACAACACTCCCAAGACACAAACATCCATGAAACCGGTGAGATTTGAACCCACAACCCTAGCAAGCGAGCGGCCGCAGACCAACGCCTTAGACCGCGCGGCCGCCGTAGTTATTAATTTTGTGTACATTCACATTTACTGCGGTTTAAGATTGTGGTCTTCTGGCATGTTATGCCGCGTAGCCTCATACATACGTGCCCATGTTTCGGATGTCTCCATTTCCAGGATTCGTTTCCTGCGGTTTGCTTGAATATGCCCTCCTACCTTACGTCATGAACCCTCCCCTCGACGCAAAGTGTCATAAACTATCTACAAATATTATCATATATGTGTTCTAAATCGTCATACGTAATTATCTTTTCATCCCCCGTTATGGAATGCATATAAATGACACAAGAATAGCCTACAATCTCACAACTGATTTACACGGTTAGCTAGCTTATTCATGTCCGCTTAAGTGCCGAAGGCGGATTTAAGGCGTTCTCCAAACGTCAGACATACACATTACAAGTTCAATTTTAGTCCAAACTTCTGACTGGATTTCTGTCTACATTTCTGAGGGTCAAGAATCGTAATCAACAAATCCTCTTCCACAACTCTGTCCTGTGTAACTCCACCATTCGTCTCACAAAAGACCATAAAAGCCTTAACTACAAAGCTATACGTTAGTATTGTTGGTCCCCTGCAATTCCAACGATCCTTTATCACATCCCTCTATTTTCTTACCCCCCCCGATCTGTCTTCCCTCCTTTGAACCCTTTCTTCCTTCCATAAGACGTTTAATTACTGCCTTTTCACTTTGTTCTATCATCACTTGCCAAGAACGGGGTTTCCCCTTTACTACATAACAATGGGGGGAAGAACTACAAATCTTTCAAAATAATTGACGCGAACGACCTGGCCATAAAGTTTCCTGCTCCTGACGCAGATAGCAGCACTGTCTTGTAAGTGAAACTAAAGCCAAACCACTGCGGTGGCTAATGGCTTATATTTGTATGCAGTGAATGACGCCGAGTGCTGGCACTACCGTGATCTGAAGTACACATGATAAAATTTGTTTAAGAATTTTTAGTACGATATACTCGTAGAATTATATAAACAAGAGTTCTGAGAAAGACCTTTGAAGCAAAAGAGAAAATTGTAAAAGAGGAGGGGGAAAAAGTGCCATGAGGGACTTCCCTAACCTATACTTTTCAGCAAGCAATATACAGGGATCAAATGAAAAGACATGCGAAGGGCGAAACATACAGTGTGCATGGTGGGGAGGAGTCTTAATCGGAAAATGTAACAGGAAAAAAATCGGCTGCAAGACCTACGCAAATGGGAGCACAATATGACAACACACTATCGTCTTATTGGTTATGACACTGCGTAGTAATGAGCCCTATGCGCCGTTACATCTGCCTTGAACAGGAAGGAAGCAAACTTCTCCGAGACTTCGTTGACAAGTCACGATATTCACTCACCGTTAGACTTGCGACAGGCCCAAAGCATCTTCCACAGAGTGCGATCGAGAGTTTCCTCATTCAATTTCCATTATTTTCTCGTTTCCTTAAGGTCATCTAGTAGCTGCTTACGTTTTCCTTCTCCTCATTCCGTCCCTTTTATATTTCCTTCAAAAACGTGTCTTAGAAGGCAGCTCCCACGCTCCCAATCCAGTTCCTTTTGCTATATGTGGTACATTCCTTTCCTCCTTGGTTATGCGCGGTACTTCATTTCTCACACGATCGTTTCTACTGATCTTCTCTATCCCACTCCAACACGAGATTTAAAACCTTTCAAGGCATTTCTGATCTATTTTCTGAAATGTTCAAGTTTCAGCACGACAGAACTATGCTCAAAATGTAGCACTTCACCATTCACTTCCTTAAATTTAAGCCCAATTTGCTAGTACAGTCCTTATCAGTAACTCAGAGCACAGAAAGTTTTATAAATACATTATGTTTCACCCTGCCGATAGTTATTAATCATGTAATGAAGTGCATTCATCAAGATGGCAGGCCCGCGTCTAAATGCGTAGCACGTTTTAGTGTAACTGTTACAGACAATAAAGCCGTATCTTAGACTGAAAAATCTCGTATTAATTGAAAGTGCAACACGACGAAAAAATATGCAACTGAAATTCTTACTGATTTCAAACCCTCAAACCTCAATTCGCAAAAGTACCTTACAGAAACAGATACGATAGATTATAGTGGATGGCTCTCAAGCATGCGGCAATGAACCTTTAGGCTACGTAAGGGGTGAGGAATTTCTTGACTGGCTGAGGAATTCTTAGCTTCTAAAAAACGGTTCTGCAGCATGGCTTAGATAGGTCGGTTAACAGTAACGTTATCGGCCCGTAAGTCTAGCAAGGCACGATGACAATTAGAAATGCTGTCGTCAATAACATATGAAGAAACTAAACTATTATAAGGATGATCTTTGAGTCTACGGGAAACTTTCTGTCACCTGTTCTCCATTGGGACTGGGGGTTGTCCAGTTGGCAAGTCCCGCCCCGAAACTGTGAGGTCTCCTCTTGTTGACGAAATCGACTGGCAAACTGTATTCGTCACACAGAGACACCTGCAACAGACAGACAGACCGACGACTCAGCACAAAACCAAGCAACTTCAAATGCAACGAAACAATATGATATTAGGACGAAAGTTTTCCTTCCTTTTTGACGAAGGTCGTAGGCCCGGTAGCTCAGTCAATATAGTGACTGACTATGGGCTGGACTGTCCGGGATCGAATCCCGGTGGGGACGAGATTTTCCGCCCGTCCAGACCGGCCCTGGGGCCCACCCAGCCTCCTGTAAAATGGGTACCGGGTCTTTCCCGTGGGTAAAGTGCGGCCGGAGCATGCTGCTGACCACTCACCCCCTTCTAGTGCCGCGGTCATGGAAGAGTAGAGCTATACCTCTACCCACCCTCTGGGCCACACCGGGCCTGTAATGGGATCACTTTACCTTTAATTTTTTGACAAAGGTGATGAACAGTTACTTTCTGTACCTTCGATATTAACCCGGGCGTAGGGTGTAAGACCCCCATCGGTTGCTGCGTATTAACAACACGATCTTCTAGAATGTGACGTCGTGAATTTTGGTACACGGTCGCTAAGTTACAGAGAAATGTGCGTCCCTCAAAAACGGATGCAGCAAGTTCTTCGGAAGCATTCGTCACAACGTATCAGTATCAACGGCGTCACATCTCAGGCGACAATGGTTATACAAACGCATCGTTACGAACGACGGTTCTGCGAAAGGAAAAACGTCACGGTCCAGCGAAATCAGTTTATCAAGGAAAAAAACTTACCACGAAGTAATAAGCAAGTCGGCAAGGCAGTCTTCATCTTGACAGACGACGCTGTGCTGTGTTTAATAACTTTGCACGTCCAGGAACAATTCGACCAATACAACTATCTTTCTCTCTCAAAATGAGTACTAATTTTACATTTCACTACGTTGCAATCTAAGGTCATCAACATGCGAAAATTTTACAATGCAAAAGAGGAAGGTTAATGGACAATTTGTTTCTCATAAGAGACCTATTCATTTCAAGAACGTTTTATTGTTACGATCTATAATGATCTATAAGAATTAACTTCATGTAGACTGGATTACATACTTGAGGGTTGTTTGACCGTGCATCTTCCTCATGATATAACTTGAAATGCCAAATTGATGCAAGTAGGTAATTTTATTGACGTATTCTTAGCTAACGATCTGTACTCCTCACCCAATATTGTGCGGGTGATAAAATCGAGAAGAATGAGATGGGCTGGGCATGTGGCGCGTATGGGTGAGGAGAGGGGGTTTATAGGGTCTTGGTGTGGAAACCGGAGGGAAAGAGGCCACTGGGGAGACCTAGGCGTAGATGCGTGGATAATATTAGGATGGATCTCCAGGAGGTGGGATGTGGGTATATGGACTGGATTGGGCTGGCCCAGGATAGAGACAGGTGGCGGACGCTTGTG
>Ga0131853_10017918_pt1 | contig 12895 bp, 11 predicted proteins | sample TergutLab28metaG_FD_92764 | JGI IMG/M metagenome (GOLD analysis project Ga0131853, IMG submission 92764) | Labiotermes labralis P1 segment gut microbial communities from Petit-Saut dam, French Guiana - Lab288 P1 (version 2) (version 2) | ecosystem: Host-associated > Arthropoda: Insects >...
GGCGAGGTCGGCCCCGGCGGCGGCCCGGCCGGTGACCTCTACATTGAGGTGCGGGTGCGGTCACACGAGACGTTCATCCGCCGCGGTGATGACCTGCACTGCACTATGCAGGTACCGATGACAGCTGCCGTGCTTGGCACCGTCCTCGACCTCGACACCCTCGACGGCATCCAGCAGGTAGACCTGCGCCCCGGTACCCAGCCATCGGCCGTGGTCACGCTGCGCGGCTTAGGCGTGGGCAGGCTGCGTGGCCCGGGACGTGGCGATTTGCATGTCACCGTCGAGGTGGAGATGCCGCAGAATCTCGATGACGAGCAGGCCGACCTGTTGCGCCGCCTGGCGGCGTTGCGCGGCGAGGAACACCCCGAACCCCGCCTGGCCACCATCAACTCTGGCGTCTTTAGTCGCCTGCGGGACAAGCTGGCCGGGAAATAGCCATGACGGCGAAGGTGTTCTTAGGTGATGCGGTTGCAGTCGGGGCGGCCACACCGGGAAGCGCGCTGTTGCTTGACGGATCAGAGGGACGACATGCTGCCGTGGTGCAGCGGATTCGGGTGGGGGAGCAGATCGATGTGGTGGACGGTCTTGGCACGCGTCTGCGGTGTTCGGTAACCGAGGCGGTTGGGCCGACGCTGCGACTCACCGTGGAAACCGCTATGACCGAACCTGTCCCCGAGGTTCGCCTGATGTTGGTGCAGGCTCTTGCCAAGGGTGACCGCGATGAGCAGGCCATCGAGGCCGCCGTGGAATGCGGGGTTGACGCGGTGCTGCCCTGGCAGGCCGAACGCTCGGTGGCCGTGTGGCGCGGGGAGCGCGCCGAGAAATCCCGCCGCAAGTGGGAGGCTGTCGTCAGGGCCGCCGTCAAGCAGTCCCGTCGCGCCTGGTCCCCTCCGGTGGCCGAGGTGATGACCACCCGCCAACTAACCACTCGCGTTCGTAAGGCGGTGGCCACCGGCAGCGTCGCCCTCATCCTCCACGAATCCGCTACCAACCCGTTGCCGCCGGTTATGCCGCCATCAATAGCTGAGGTGCTAGTGATCGTTGGGCCAGAGGGAGGCATCTCGGAGGCGGAGGTAGCCGCGCTCACCGAGGCCGGAGGGCAAGCCGTGCACCTTGGCCCGCATGTGATGCGCACCTCCACCGCCGGGCCGGTGGCCATCGCTCTGCTAAGCGAACGTCTCGGCCGCTGGGTATCATCAGTCCATGAGTGATGATTGTCTGTTTTGCAAGATTGTGGCCGGGAGCATCCCCGCCGATGTGGTCGCGTCCACGGATCGGGTACTCGCCTTTCGTGACATCAGCCCGCAGGCGCCCGTACATGTGATTGTTATCCCGAGGGAACATCACGGCGACGTCTCCACTCTTGCCGCCGCCGACGCGGCCCTGCTGGCTGAGGTGGTTGAGGTGGCCGACGTCGCTGCCACCGAGTTGGCCGATGGCCAATACCGGCTGATCTTCAACAACGGCCCCCGCGCCGGGCAGTCCATCTTCCACGTTCACGCTCACGTCATCGGCGGCACTCAACTCGGCTGGACGCCTGCTTAATGACTGACCAACATCGCATCATCGTTCCGGGGCAGGTTTCTATGGTGGAGCTGCTAGGGGAGCAAGACGTAGTGCTGCACGCCGTTGAGGATGGTTTTCCCGGCGTGGATGTGCACGTTCGCGGCAACGAAATCGCTCTGAGCGGGCCGAAGGGCGACGTAGGGGTGGTGGCTCGGTTGCTTGATGAGCTGATCGAGGTGGTGGAGGGCGGCACGCCGCTCTCCCCCGATGTGGTGCGCCGCTCGGTGCAGATGCTGGCCGCCCCCTCGGCGCCGGGGCAACCCGACCTATTTGGGGAGTATCGCCCCGCCGAGGTGCTAACCCACAACATCTTGACGAACCGGGGCCGCTCCATTCGCCCCAAGACACTCGGCCAGCGACAGTACGTAGATGCCATCGACGCCAACACCATCACCTTTGGCCTTGGCCCGGCGGGCACCGGCAAGACGTATCTGGCGATGGCCAAGGCCGTCGCCGCGTTGCAGGCTCACCAGATCAGCCGCATCATCCTCTCCCGACCGGCCGTTGAGGCCGGGGAACGCCTCGGTTTTCTGCCCGGCACCCTCTCGGAGAAGATCGATCCGTATCTGCGGCCGCTATATGACGCGCTGCACGACATGGTTGATCCCGTGACCATCCCCAAGCTGATCGAGGCCGGCACCATTGAGGTCGCACCCCTGGCGTTCCTACGGGGCCGCTCCCTCAATGACGCCTTCATCATTCTGGACGAGGCGCAGAACACCACGTTCGAGCAGATGAAGATGTTTTTAACCCGGCTCGGCTTCGGCTCCAAGATGGTGATTACCGGCGATTCGACACAGATCGACCTACCCGGCGGCACCGCTTCGGGCCTGCGCGTGGCCTACGACGTACTTACCGGCGTAGACGATGTGGAGTTCTGCACGCTCACCTCCGCCGACGTGGTGCGACACCGGCTGGTGGGCGACATCATCGACGCCTACGCCCGCTGGGAGGTACGGAAGTGATCGAAGTCAGCAACGATTCCGGCATTGAGGTATCCGACCTGGACGAGTTTTCGGCGCTGGCTCGGTACGTACTGGCCGAAATGCGAGTAGACCCGCGCTCCGAACTATCCGTCACCTTGGTAGATGTGACCACGATGACGGAGCTACATGTGCGCTGGCTGGACGAACCCGGCCCCACCGACGTGATGAGTTTTCCGATGGACGAGCTGCGTCCCGGTACGGCCGCAGCCCTGAGCGGCCCCGGAATGCTGGGTGATGTGGTGCTTTGCCCCGAGGTGGCCGCGCGGCAGGCCAAAGTGGCCGGGCATTCCGCACTGGAAGAGATGCTGCTGCTCACCGCCCACTCCATCTTGCACCTGCTCGGTTACGACCACGCCACGCCGGACGAAGAAGCCGAAATGTTCGCCCTCCAGCGCAACCTCTTGCTCAACTACTTAGGCTCCAGATGATTGCGATTCTGCTGGTGCTGGTTGTGTCCGGTTTTACCTTGGCCGGATTGTTGTCGGCGGGGGAGGCGGCGGTGTTGCGCGTCACCAAGACATCGCTGGCAGATGCGTTCGCGGAGGCTAAGCGCGGCGCCGGACTGAAGGCCGAAACCCGCGCTAACCGAGCCAAGGCCGCCCTAGCGCTCGCGCAGCACCCCGCGGTTACGGTTGCCGCCATAGCCGTCGTGCGCATCGCTGCGCAGCTAGTGGCCATCGGCGCGCTTACGCTGCTGCTTGACGGCTTGATAGACGATCAGGCATGGGAGGCGCTGCCCGCGCTGCTGGTGATCGGTCTGCTTGCCGGCCTGCTGCTGGCTCGGTGGAGTCCGCGTGGGCTTGGCCACAAACGCCCGGTGTCAATGCTGCTATCGCTGTCGGCGCTGCTTACCGCAACCTGTCGTCTCACCGGCTGGGCCGTCCGTCGCCCCGTAAGCTCCGAGACTCTTCCGCATGACGCCGCCACGGAGGTCGAATTGCGCGATCTGGTGGATCGGGTCGAGGAGTCCGAGGTGCTGGCCGAAGATGATCGGGAGCTGCTTCGTTCGGCCGCCGAGCTTGGCGGCACGCTCACCCGCGAGGTGATGGTGCCGCGCACCGACATCGTCACCGCTAGCGCCGAGCTGTCGCTGAGCGGGACGCTGCGGTTATTCCTGCGTTCGGGGTTCTCCCGCGTCCCGGTAATCGGCGGCTCTGTGGATGATCTGCGCGGCATCGCCTATCTAAAGGACGTGGCCCGACACATTGATGAGGATGCCGCAGCTGCCGAGCGTCCCATTTCCGATTTCGCCCGCGCCGTCGTCTACGTTCCAGAATCCAAACCCATCGATGATCTGCTGCGCGAGATGCAGGCCAAGGCCACGCATGTCGCCATCGTCATTGATGAGTACGGGGGAGTGGCCGGGCTGGTCACTGTCGAGGATGTACTCGAAGAACTCGTCGGAGAGCTGGTAGATGAACACGATCACATCCAGGAGATCGTTTCGGAGCAGGTGGCCGACGGGGTATTTCGGGTCTCGGCCCGTCTGCCGGTGGATGAACTGGGCGACCTGTTTAACCTGCGCTTTGACGACGATGAAATTGATACGGCTGGCGGCCTGCTAGCCAAGGCGTTGGGTAAGGTTCCACTGGTGGGATCGCAGGCCGACATTGGCGGCCTACACTTGTTAGCCGAAACTATTGAAGGTCGCCGCAAACAGGTAGCCACCATCCTGGTCTCCCTGACCACCCCGCTCGACGACAAGGACACCGAATGAAAGCCCGTACCCGCCTGATCGCTTCGATGAGGCGGAAGTAGATCAGGACTTCACCCTCGTAATGTTTGACTTAATAGTTTTTTAGGTACTAGGAGGCTTCCATGACCGCCATTGCGCACCGTTCTGGGTTTGCTTGTTTTGTGGGGCGGCCCAATGTGGGCAAGTCCACGTTGACCAATGCCCTGGTGGGGGAGAAGGTCGCGATCATGTCGGCTCGCCCGCAGACCACGCGTCACACCATTCGCGGCATTGTGCACCGCGAGGATGCCCAACTGATCCTGGTGGATACCCCCGGCCTGCATCGGCCACGTACGCTGCTGGGGCAGCGGCTCAACGATCTGGTGCGGGACACGCTCGGCGAGGTGGACGTGATCGCATTCTGCCTGCCCGCCGACCAAAAGATCGGGCCGGGCGACCGGTTCATCGCCTCCCAACTGGCCTCGCTGATGACTGGCCGAAGGGCCAAGCCCGTCGTCGCCGTAGTTACCAAGGCCGACCTGGTGGATCGTGCCGCGCTCACCGAACACCTGATCGCGGTGGATCAGCTCGGCCAGGAGATCACCACATCGGTGGTTGAGCCTGTCGAAACCGGCTGGGCCGCCATCGTGCCCGTCTCGGCCAAGGGCGGCTATCAGGTGGACACTCTCGCCGACGTGCTGGTCTCATTCCTGCCCGAAGGCCCGGTGCTTTACCCAGACGGAGAACTCACCGATGAACCCGAACAGGTGATGGTGGCCGAGCTGGTGCGCGAGGCCGCGCTGGAGGGCGTGCGCGACGAACTGCCGCATTCGCTGGCTGTTGTGGTTGAGGAGATCGTCGAGCGCGAAGATAGCGGCGACCCTTCGACGGGCAAGCCGCCGCTGCTTGATGTGCGCGTCAACCTTTACGTGGAGCGCAGCTCACAAAAGGCCATCATCATCGGCAAGGGCGGCTCACGGTTGCGAGAGGTAGGCACTAAGGCTCGCCAGGGCATCGAGGCCTTGCTCGGCACCCGCGTCTACCTGGACCTGCATGTGAAGGTTGCCCGCGACTGGCAACGCGACCCCAAACAACTCCGTAAACTCGGGTTTTAACTACCTCCCGTTGGATTGGGCAATTGGGAGATGGCACCGTCGCCAACACGACAAATGCTCGAACAGGCGGTTGGGGGGAGGCTGGGGGGATTAGTTTTGGTGTGAGCGGGTATTCTCTATCTCGTGTTTTGGCGGCTTGTTGGTACTAGCGCGGCGATCCTGGGGGGTCTCGCGCTGCTTGGCACGCTCGCCGGACCGCCCTGGAACCCCGAACCGGTGCGTGACCATCTGGTCTCCGAGACGGCGGATACCAGCATCGGCAACACACAGGCGGGCATCCGCAGGGGGCGAATTCACGAGGTTGGCACCTTCGCGGTGCGCACCACCGAGGTGACCATCCGACTCGACGGTTATGTCGTCAGCGGCCTGCTGCGGGAACCAATTGGTGCCGGGGACGCCCTGCTAGGCATTACTTTCGTTCACGGGGCCGGCACCGGCCGGGCCGATGAGGCATTCATAGAGCAGGCCGAACAGCTGACCTCGGCAGGCATCGTCACCCTCGTACCCGACAAGCGACTCGACAACTACTCGATTTGGCATCGCGACTATGAGGCGATGGCCTATGACTACCTGCACTCAGTTGAGTTTCTGCGCCGGGTTGAGGGAGTAGACCCGGCCAGAGTTGGTGTCTACGGCGAATCCGAGGGCACCTGGATCGTGCCCGTCATGCAGGCCAAAGACCCACGCATCGCCTTTACCGTGTTAGCCTCCGCGCCGGTGGTTGAGCCGCGCGCTCAGGCCGCCTTCGCGGTGGACAACTACCTGCGCACCGCCAACGTCCCCGATCAGGTGTTTCGCGCCATCCCGCGCGCGCTGGGTATTCCTTTCCCCCTGGGAATCCTCGACTACGCCGACTTCGATGTGGTGCCGTGGCTGCGGCAACAATCCGCGCCCCTGCTGGTGGTATATGGCGCCACTGACCCCTCCATGCCCATCGATCAGGGCGCCCGCGTCATCATTGCCGAGACCGCCATCGGTGGTCGTGATGCCCCCGTGACGGTCAGGTTCTACGACGGGGCCGATCACGGGCTGCGGGTAGATGGTCTGGTGGTACCCGAGCTATCCCGCGACATTGCCGCCTGGGCGCAGGGCTTGCCGGAGACGGCTGCCGCCTCGCCGCGCGTCGCTGGCGCTCAGCCCGAGCAGGTATATGTGGCCTCCTCCGTGCCCAGCCCGGTCTGGTGGCTTAACGGCAATGTCGTGTTTGGCTCGGTGCTGGCCGGAATTATCCTGCTACTGCTGGGGCCAATCATCTGGATGGTAGTTGGCATCCGGCGGCGCATGGCGGTAAAGCGCAGCGAGCTGCCCGTCGAGTACCAACCGGCCAAGTTGGCCCGCGGTGTCCCGCTAATGCTGATCGGCCTGGCCATCGGGTCGGTGACGACGCTGGTGGCCCTGGTGGCCTATATCATCGTCGTGGCCGGGCTGGCCTTGAGCTTTGAACAGGACACGCTGCGGGTTCACGGCGGCTGGGTTGGCGTTCGCGTACTGGGTGCCATTGCCGTAGTTTTCCTGGCCCTGCTGGTGAATCGAGCGCGCGGAGTGCGAGATGACAACCACTGCGAGTGTTGCCAGGGTAGCGGAGTCGGCCTCGAAACTGAGACCGGGGAGGGCGCCCTCGTGTTGCACGGTTGGCCCGCCCATTTCACTTTGTGGACCGTGATGATGGGTTCAACGGTGCTGCTGCTGTGGCTCGCCTACTGGGGAGTCTTCCAGTTGGGCATCTAGTGCGCGTGGCGCCCGGCTTCTTTACCTGTTCCTTTGGTTGAATTGGGCTATGAATTATCAAAGCGCGCTGGCACCGCGTCGGCCGTTTGCCGCAGTACCCGCTTTTGACCTAGTCCGCGATGCAATCACCGCCGCAACGCTGCTGCTCGGGTTGAGCCTGCCGTGGACCTTTGAACAGACGCGCGGTTCCATGCGGATTGAAATTCTGCTAGCCACCGTGGCCGCGCTGGCGGCCCTGGCACTGCCGTATGCGGTGCGGGCCGGATTCGGTGGGTATCGGCTGGCTGAGAACGAGCGGTGGGCCAGACTTGGCGGCGCCTTCTTGCTCGTAGCCGTCGGCCTGGTTTACCTGGTGATCGACATTATTCCCGGCGGTGAGATGGGCATCGGCATCGGGCTAGGACTCAGCCTGGCGGGCGCCTTCCTGCTAGCAATGCCCACAGCGGCGGCTAATTGGCGGTTCACGCTGCTGGCGGTTGGTTTGGTCGTCGCCGCCTTCGCGATCATCACCCCCATCGTGGCAATCACCGACAATTACTTCACCGGCTGGGATGTGGCGAAGATCGCCATCGCCGCCGTGGCCGCCCTCGTGTTCCTCTGGTTCACCCTCTGGCGCTTCGACGCCGGTGACATTGCCTCCGGCGTGCTGCTGGTGGGGGTAGGCGCCGTGGTGGCCCTCGGTGGTGTGCTGGTTGGTGGCCACGAGTTGGCCCCCTGGCTGGAGAGTGTCGAGGGATGGTGGCTGGGCCTCGTACTTTGGCCGGTGTTGGCCGCTGCTGCCGCCCCCCGTGTGTTCGCGCAGGTGGGAACCGACCCGCAGCCCATGCTCTGGATTAATGCCGCAGCCAGGGGGATGGCTCTCGTGGCGGGGCTTGGCGCGGTGATTACCCTGCTAGCTTTGATCGACGAGATCGCGAACTCCGGCGAACACGCCTGGCTGCGCATGGTGATGGGCCTGGCCATCGGCGGCGCGGGCTTTATCGGCTGGCAGACGCTCGAACAAAAGCCCACCGAGGGGCGGATGCTGGTTTATATCGCCACCGGCGCCACCACCCTGCTCGGCCTTGTGCTAATGATCCTGCGTGGCGGCATCAGCGGCCAGGTGGATTCGATCGAGTTCCTGGCCGTTGGCCTGCCCACGGTTGTATTCCTGCTGCTGCTGGTGCCGCGCTCGGTTAAGACGCTATACCCGGTATCGGTAACCATCAGCGAGGTGACGACGGGCGAGCCGATTCCGCGCGTTGAGGTTGCAGCCACCACGCAACAGCCAGTAGACCCTAAGGCCAAGCCGGTCATTACTGCGGCACCCACCGAACAGGTTGCGCCGGTGCCTGATGCGGTGCCGTCAGAGGCGCCTACTCAGGAGGCCGAACCCGTGGCAGAGGAGGGCGCCGAGAAACTAGCCGACGATGGCTCCGTTAAGGCCAAGGGTGCAAGAGAGTGGACCGTAGAGCAGGCATCGAATCCCAAGACTCCGCTAGCCGATCTGGCAAAGATCGCCGCCGAGGCCCCGCACTTGCGCTCCCAGGTGGCCGCCAATCCGTCCACTTATTCTGCCCTGCTGGACTGGCTCGGGGCGCTGGGGGACCCCGATGTGGATACCGCGCTACGCAGCCGCGAGTGATCCGCCCTAGAATCTCCGAAATGAACACCGGAATCGCGGCACGCAACCCGCAGACATCTTCGGGTATGCCCACGCATCGGTACACGCCCTTTCACGAACAGATCGAGGTGTTCCTGCCCGACCGCACCTGGCCGAGCAAGCGCATTGAGCGCGCCCCGCGTTGGTGCGCCGTCGATCTGCGCGACGGCAACCAGGCGTTGATCGAGCCGATGAACGCCGAGCGCAAGCTACGGATGTTCCAGCTACTCGTGAAGATGGGATACAAGGAGATCGAGGTCGGCTTCCCGTCCGCTTCACAGACCGATTTCGATTTTGTGCGCATGCTGATCGACGGGGGACACATACCTGACGACGTGGTGATCCAGGTACTCACACAGTGCCGCGACCACCTAATCGAACGCACCTATGAGGCGATCTGCGGGGCCAAGCAGGCCATCGTACACATCTACAACTCGACCTCCATTCTGCAACGCGAGGTGGTATTCCGCGAAACCTTGGATGGCATTATCGAGATCGCGTTGGCCGGAGCGAAACGCTGCCGGGAGCTGGAGGCAACCCTCCCTGGAACAACCGTCTACTACGAATACTCGCCCGAAAGCTATACCGGCACTGAGCTGGAATTCGCGGCCCGCATCTGCAACGAGGTGCTGGACGTGCTGGCCCCGACGCCGGAGCGGCCCGTCATCATCAACCTTCCAGCCACCGTCGAGATGGCCACCCCGAATGTCTATGCCGATTCAATCGAGTGGATGAGCCGTCACCTGCGCCACCGGGAAAACGTGGTGCTTTCGCTGCACCCGCACAACGATAGGGGCACGGCTGTGGCGGCGGCCGAGCTGGGCTATCAGGCCGGGGCCGACCGCATCGAGGGCTGCCTATTCGGCAATGGCGAACGCACCGGAAACGTCGATCTGGTCTCCCTGGGCCTGAACCTACTGACCCAGGGCATCGACCCGCAGATTGACTTCTCGGATATTGACGAGATTCGCCGCACGGTCGAATACTGCAACCAGTTGACGGTTCACGAACGGCACCCCTATGCGGGCGATCTCGTGTTCACTGCGTTCTCCGGCTCGCATCAAGACGCGATCAAAAAGGGCCTCGAACACCTAGCCTCCCAGGCTGCCGAGACCGGCGTGCCGGTGAGCGACCACCCGTGGGCCGTGCCGTACCTACCCATCGACCCGGCCGATGTTGGCCGCTCCTACGATGCGGTGATCCGCGTGAACTCCCAATCTGGCAAGGGCGGCATCTCCTACCTGCTGAAAACCGAACATGCGCTCGACCTGCCGCGGCGGCTCCAGATCGAGTTCTCAGCGGTGGTGCAACAGGTCACGGACGCCGAGGGCCAGGAGGTGACCGGTGACGACATCTGGCGGATATTCACCGACGAGTACCTGCCGGTGACCGAGGGCAATGCCGAGGGCTTGACCTCGTGGGGACGTTTGCGGTTACGTGACATCCGTACCGTCTCGGAACACGGCGGGGCCACCACCATCTCCGCTGACGTGCTGGATCGAGGGGCGGAGCTGACCTTGAATGGCACCGGCAACGGCCCAATCGCGGCTTTCGTGGACGCGATCCGAGGGGTAGGCGTTGAGGTCGAGGTATTGGACTATGTAGAACACGCGCTCTCTGAGGGCGGTGACGCCTCGGCGGCGGCCTATGTGGAGGCGCGCATCGGTGGCGAGGGCGACCAGGTTTTGTGGGGAGTGGGCATCGACCCCTCCACCACCCGCTCCGCTCTAAAAGCCATAGTTAGCGCCGTAAACCGCGCCACCCGCTGATGCCCACCTACCGGGATGAGGCCATTGTGCTTCGTACTCAGAAGTTGGGGGAGGCCGACCGCATCATCACTTTGCTCACTCGCGAACATGGCAAGGTGCGCGCCGTAGGCAAGGGTGTGCGACGCACATCCTCGCGGTTCGGGGCGCGGCTAGAGCCATTCATGGTGATTGACGTGCAACTGCACATCGGCCGCACGCTGGATACGGTGACACAAATCGAAACCATCGGCCCCTACGCCCGAGTTATCAGCGAGGACTATGCGCTGTATACCGCCGGAGCTGCGATGCTGGAAGCGGCCGACCGACTGGTGGCAGATGAGAAGGAGCCAGCAGTGCAGCAATACTGGCTGCTTGCTGGTGGGCTGCGGGCCTTAGCTGAGCGGGCGCACGCGCCCTGCCTGGTGCTGGACTCATACCTGCTGCGGGCGTTCGCGGTGGCCGGATGGGCGCCATCCTTCGACGATTGCGCGCGCTGCGGCGAGCCGGGACCACATCACTCCTTCTCGGCGCCCACGGGCGGCGCGGTATGCCTGCGCTGCCGCCCGCCGGGGTCCGCATCCCCCTCGCCGGAGACGTTCGCACTGCTCGCCGCGCTGCTAACGGGGGACTGGCCGATGGCTGATGCGTCGGACGAACGTCACCGCCGGGAAGCATCCGGCCTGGTGGCGGCCTACACCCAATTCCACCTGGAACGCACGCTAAGAGCGCTAAAACACGTAGACCGCGCCCCCGTGTGAAACCACCGGGAGCAGGTCAGAAAGTGCGGCGTACCGTGATATCGGCGAGTTTGTAGAGGGTGGAGCGACCAGGGTCGGTGAGCGGGGCGGCGGTTAGGGCAGCAAGGGCTTGGGCGGTGAGGTCGGCGATCAGCGCCTCTGTGGCGGCTAGCGCCCCCGAATCCGTGATCGCCGCCCGCAGGGCACAGATGTCGTCTTCGGTGAGGTCAGGATCACCCAACTTGGCGGACAGCAGCGACCGTTGAGCCGCATTGCCGAGCCGCATAGTGCGCGCCGCCAGCACGGTGCGCTTGCCCTCGCGCAGATCATCACCGGAGGGTTTGCCCGTGATGCTGGAATCACCGAAGACGCCGAGTACATCATCGCGCAACTGAAATGCCTCACCCAGCGGCAGCCCAAAGGCGTCAAGAGCAGCCAGCGTGGCCTCATCGGCCCCCGCCAAATGCGCGCCGAGCAGCAGCGGATACCTGACCGAATAGGAGGCCGACCTGGCGCAAACCGTTACCCGCGTGCGCTCCTCATCGGCCAGGGGATCATCCCCCCAGGGCTGGGCCGACAACTGCACGTCGAGGAACTGGCCGATCATCACCTCGGTGCCCATGCGGTCGAAAGTGGCCCGCACCTGTTCGGCGCGATCCGAGTCGATGCCGATCAGCGCCGCAGACAGTTCCCGCTGAGCGGCAATCAGGCACAGGTCGCCCAACAAAATCGCGGCGCCCTCCCCGAACCTATCCGCGTCTCCGGCCCAACCCGCCGCGACGTGTCGGGCCGCGAAGACACGGTGCGCAGCTAGATGACCGCGACGAGTCTCGGCCGCATCCAGCACATCGTCATGGAAGAGGGCAGACGCCTGAAACAATTCGAGGGCAGCTCCGACCCGCACCGCCGCCTGCCGCTTAGGCCCAGCGGCAGAGCCACCACAAGCGCGAAACCCCCAGTAGGCGAACGCGGCACGCAACCGCTTGCCCCCGCCAAGCAGGGAAGCAATCTGCTCGCCCAATGCCTCGCCATCAGGGGAGATCGCGGCGATCTGAGCGCTAAGTTCGGCCACTTTTCTACTCAACGCGGCATCCACGTCAAGGCGGAGGTTTTCGTGATCGACCACTGCACACATGAGCTAAAGCGTAGGTCACTTGACGACGACACAAGGAAACTACCTATCCACAGCTCGCGCGGGCGAGGAGTTATCCACCGCCTGCCTTTGTTCGTCGATCACCCCAGCGGCTGGCGGCGTTAGGTGGAGGCATGACTCTTCTCAATAACCTATCCCATGCCCCGCAAGCCGTTTCCCAGGTGCAGGTGAGCGATGCCCGCGACCTGCTCTCGGTGATTCCCTACGTACTTGGCTACCAGCCCGCCGAATGCTTGGTGGTGGTTTGTGTGCGCGCCGGTGGCCGCCTCGGCCTCGTGGCCCGCGCCGACCTCACCGATGTTTCCAGGCCGCTTACCGGTCAGCACCTCGCCGAGCTGGTGGCCGCGCGAGCCAGCGAGGATCACAGCCTCGCCTGCTGTGTGGTGATGTATACCGCCGAGGTGAAAGCCATCACCCAGACAATCCGCCGCATAGCCGCAACCTTCGCCACCGCGCTGACCGGGGTGGTTCCTAACTGCGAGTCTTGGCTGGTGGGCGCGGGCCGCTACTGGTCACTTGATTGCGCCGACCGTCAGTGCTGTCCC
>Ga0131853_10017919_pt1 | contig 12895 bp, 9 predicted proteins | sample TergutLab28metaG_FD_92764 | JGI IMG/M metagenome (GOLD analysis project Ga0131853, IMG submission 92764) | Labiotermes labralis P1 segment gut microbial communities from Petit-Saut dam, French Guiana - Lab288 P1 (version 2) (version 2) | ecosystem: Host-associated > Arthropoda: Insects >...
CTAGAAAACAGAGATTAACGGCTGTGGGGACCCGTTGCGCTGACCACGTGACACCCCTCTATCCGCAAAAGTCGGCACTAACTTCGCCGACCGGCGGCGGCCGCTCTGTCGGTATAGTTCGCGAGCGGACTAAGGCCACGGAGTTTAGTTTAGTTTAGTTTCTCTCTTCTTCTTCATCATCATCATCGTCATCATAATCATCATCCAGCTTCTTTTTGATGGGAAACTTCTACTGCCATGTATACATTTTGTTAAGCCTAGGACCACACTGTCAATAATTCCGATCTTGTTTTCTGTCTCATAAACTTAAAAAAAACAGCAGATAACAACAGTTTTACTAGTAAGGAATATGATTTAAACCTAGCACCAGGTGTTTAGTGCAATGTTGGTAATAGAACATTTTTTTCTAGTCACTTCTGAAGCACTTTTTTTTAACAAGTCTTGAATTATTTGCATCGCATATGTTGAGTAATAGGGAATTTTTATTTTGGAATTAGTTTTTTCCTCCTTTTCTGCCATGTAGACGTTCGTGATGTATCCAACAACCTAGCGAACAAAAGAACAAACAAACGAAGCAAGCAACCAAAACTCTTACAAACCAACTCCATGGAGCAGAGTTCTTTTTGAGGATCTAAAAAAAGTCTTTGAAATTTCACATATCTTATGAAACCCGGAATATTGTTACCGCTTTCAGAATTTTACGCCATTTTCTATTGTCCTGGTACAAAGAATGCATTCCACGCCAATCCAAAACGACATGTCATTCATTTGCGACAACAGTGTCATAACTCAAAATATGTGATTTTCCAGGAGAAAATTTTAAAGGTTTTGAAGTTCTATAACGTCTGTGAGTGCAACGACGACACAGCTGATCTCTAGCGGCGAGTTTTGCAAACTGCGTTATGACACTATACTTGGTTACAGTGCATCTGTAAACGTTTCTTTCTATACCAATAACTAAAAAATGCCAAATATTGAGGAACTCGTGTCGCAAATGAGGGATATGTCATTTTACCCGGAACGCAATATGTCGTTTTACCTTGAACAATTTTCCATTGATGAAGCTTGCATTTATATCGTATTGCTGAGAGTTGTATAGCTTTCTGTGTGCTTCAGATATAAACGTAAATTTGTACACTTAATTTCGATAAAAATGTAATATACTAATAGTAAAAATTTGCAGTTCAATTAAATTATTGTTACAGTATTTTCAATGAAAAATATATCACCTTTTTACTAACCATATGATTTTATGGTAAACATAATATAATATCGAGGTTAACATTAATATTCTTTTTAGACGTTTGGAAAATTTACAAAAAAATTAAGCGTCAACCCTGGGATAAAACGGTTAAGCAGATTGCTATCAAGGCAGTAAAAACATAGGAAATTCGTTGGCTGCTGGCCTCAAAATGTTTGGCGTTCCACAGGCTACACTTCGTAGGCGAGACACGAACAAAAACAAAAACAAAAACAAAAGGCCTAGACCGTTTTCGAGCTACATTTGTTGAGACCTTAGAACGGGAACTTTTTTTTCGTTACTTGAAACTTCTGGAGTCATGTTTGTTTGGTTTGACATGTCCAGAAGTAAGAGAGCTTGCTTATCAGTTAGCTGAAAGAAAAGGAATAGAACGTAGGCTCAGCCGTGAAAACAATGGCTGGATGGGACTGGATAGTTGGCTTTAAAAACCGAAATCCTGATATTTGCTTCAGGAAACCAGAGGCTACTTCAGCAGCCCGAAACGTGGCTTTCAATGAGCCTCACGTAACAATATTATTTAACGTGTATGAAGGTATCCAAAAGAAATACAACATATCACCTACTAGAATATGCAGTGTGGACTATCTAATTTATACACCGTTCAGAAAACACAACAGATACTGGCAGAAACTGGAAGAAAACAGGTTGGTCTTTGGACACGTGCAGACAGGGTGATAAACGTGACTGTGGTCTGCTGCTTGAATCCATATGAACATTATATTCCACCAGCTTTGACTTTCCCACTTAAAAACTGGAAAAATGAGCTCATTTACAACGCTGCTGCAGGAAAATTAGGAATTCCCCATGAAACCGGGTGGATGACAGGTGAGGTATTTTTACAATGGCTGAAGCATTTTTCATCCTTTGCGAAACACAGTCAGGAAGAAAGAATCCTTCTCATTGTTGACGGACACACCGGCCACAAGAATCTTTATGTACTTTCTTTTGCAAAAGAAAATGTAATGTGATATTGTGTCCAACACCTCACTGTACACATCGACTTCAACCGATCGATGTGTCACTTTATGGACCACTGAAAACATAATACTACAAAGAAATTTCGAAGTGTCTGAAGGCAAATCCTGGAAGAACGGCTATACACTACCAGACCAGTTCACATTTTGCCATTATATGTGGGAAATTAGCAGAAACTACAAATACTGCAAGTCGTTGCAAGAATACTGGAATTTGGCTAGTTAAAGCAGATATATTTGAAGACTTCTTGTTTGCTGCTGCAGAGACCACCAATTAGCCTATCCTTAACCTAAATGAAGACAAGCACTCCAATTCGAGAGCTCGTAAGGATGTCCCATTCTCTCCTTCTGCACTTTCTGAAGCGGAAAAATGTGAAAAAACAAGCATGCTAAGCACAGACCAAGAGATAATCGACGTACATTGCCAATCAATAGTCACACAAAAGGGCGGAGGGGGGGGGTATATATGTGCAAATCCAAATGATTTCTGCAGTTCCTATGGCGATCTCAGATGCGCAAAAAAAAAAAAACGGAGAGAACATAATCATGGATCTGTTGTATTAACCTGCAGTCCCTACGTACAGAAATTAAAGAAATATGCCATAAGAAAGAATGAACTGGAGTTGAAAAGTGTAGAAGACAAGTGTGTAGAAGGTCACAGTTACACTCAGAAGACACTGTTCAAGACAAACCTTTCGACGACAGAGAAGACAACCCTTGTTTGTACTGTAACGGGCTGTTCTCCTCTTCAAAGCCTGGAGAATCTTGGATTCGGTGTGATGAATGCAAGTTGTTTGGCACATTGACTGTGTGTTGGAGTTCCAGAAAGAGAGACAACGTTTTTCTGTGACGTATGCAAATGAAAGAGGAAAGCAAAGGGAGAAACATCATGTTCACTCTGTCATGATATGTAGGCCTAAAATCCCTGTGTTCAAAATGTCGCTCTTACATGCCAATAAAATACACAGCTACATCTATAAATACAATTTTCTTCGGTTTTTCAGTGCCCATGTCATTTACCCTGACTTACTTACTTACTTACTTACTCCATGGAGCAGAGTGCTTCTTGAGAAGCTTTTCAGCTAGTCAAGAAGTTCCCCGCATTTTATGGAATCCGAAGTTACTTGTATGCAGTATTGCTGTATTTCCCATCGTCGATATAATATTGTTTGTTCTGTCGCACTTGAAATAAATACAGGTGCACCAGGTAGGAAAGAAACAGAGCACAGTTTGTTGTCATCTGCGCCACGAACTGGCGTTCATGTTATTGTGAACAGCCCTTTTTCCGGTCTTCGCCAGGGCTGGAATCCAAACGTATTATGCGAGTACTTACAACGTGCCGAAAATGTAAGATGATTAACATTAATGCCAATATTCAATACCCTAAATTTGCCCCTATACGAGAGGGGACCAAAAAATTCCCGGGATTGTTAAAAAAATATTTAAAATATTAGTAAAATTTTGAAACTTCAGTCCCCTGCAAAGTACTCCCGTGCGACTGGATGCAGCGATCCCAGCGCTGCTTCCATTGCTGCAAACATTTTCTAAAATCTTCAACAGCAACGCTGTCAAGGGCCGCCAGCGCTCTCGTTGAACCTCTGCAACGTAAGCAAAACGCGCACGCAAGCTGGGATTCTTGGTTCGAATCCCGCCGTGGGCGCGGTTGCTTTTCTCTTGTGAGTGTTGTCTTTTTGCAGGTACAAGTGTCCTCGTCGGTCGCTGATCAGTCATCCAGAGGAGTCTTACCGAGAGTGGTGTGTCCAATGAGTGTCATCGTGAAGCTCCGTAAGGTGAGGCCATTGGATCGAAGAGTCACAGGTAAGGAAGACATGTTTCGAAGAATGGACGATATTCAACCTGTTAATATTATCAACTGGATATTTATATCGTCGCTAGAATGGTTTTGTTATTACCTTTCATGGCTTTCTTGTCGTCCACTACGCTAGAAGTGCGTTATTTATGATAACTGAATGTTGATTTCGTACGTCAGACGTTTTAGCGAAACTGTAAAGAGGAGTTAGTGTACAATGTTCAGGTTTACTATAACTTCACGTGCAGTGACGCAGTAAGTCACTTTTCCGTTCAACACGTACGTGAACCTGCACTCAAAATGAGGAAGTAACGATTATATTTATAAGCTGCAACATATTGTTTAACATTTTATTAATTCACATGTGTTCATTTTATTGTGAATTACTTCATGGTTTGAATTTTAAAAATTAATTTATTCCTTATGCATTATTGTCAAAATTAAAAGTGTAGTATTTTTGAAAATGTAATTTCTTCAGCATACGGTACTGTTTTCATCTAATCTGATAAATCCATGCCCGTTACGCAACACAATGAGTGTTATCTGTGTTTTGTGTAACAGGCATGGATTTTCTAAATTTACTCAGTGATTGCAATCTGGTAGCTTTGAGAGCGTCACAGTGATGTGACTGAGGACTCCCTTCTTCTAGGATGTGACACACTATCACTGCGCGTAATCGGCTCCTGACGTTTCGAAGGAACTGTACATTCTTGAGAACGAAGACATTGTGTTTCTTCGAAACGTCGATATTCGATACCACAGCGACGAGGAATCATGTTCCGGAAGAACGGATTCCTCGATTATATATTCACAAAAAAATGTAACTACCTTAATGGCATTACAAATTATCAGAGAAATATTTCCAAACGTTGGGAGACTGATCTGGCGGCAAACAACACGGCAGCGTATTGGAGGGTCTTGAGGACCACAATGAAATGCAGCCACATCCGACAGTCCAGGCGACTACAGGCTTAACCCAAGAGACCAGCCCACATACTGCAGTAAATTTATGTTTCTCACCGGTTACATGGCTTACATCTGGCGGCCCTGATGCACTTCATGTCTTCAAACTTTAGGGTTAACAAAACAGGTAATATAATTATACAGGAACTTTGAGGCGCTTTCGCGTAACCATTTTTGCCGTGGAAAATCCATAAGTATTACATATTCTGAGTGTGTGTGTGTGTGTGTGTGTGTGTGTGCAGCCTTACTTATCCAGCATGCAAAGCGCAGACGAAGTATTATATTTTCATCCGTGTCTTGGCCGGCTGTACCATATTCATCCACATCATCTCATAAATTGCACGATTTTCTGAAACGTCATTGAATTTAAAATGCGTGTTTTGGTATTTTATACAACTTTATCTGAAACATTTTTTATTCTATGGAGAATATAGGGAAATGCTACCACAAATTTACGTAAGTCTTCTTGTAGAGCACCCGTTATTCCTGTCAAGTTTTAGTGCAACTTGAATTTTCTCAAAATATTTTCGAAAAATTCTCAAATATAAAATTTCATGAAAATCCGTCTACTGGGATCCGAGTTCCATGCTCACGGACAGATAGACGAACGTGAAATTAATAGCTGCTTTTTGCAATTTTTCGAAAGGGCCTAAAAATTGTAAGTGAAACTGAATAACGAATGTGTGTATGTATGTGTGTGTGTGTGCAAAATGAAGAAGTCTTGATCTCTTAATTGGTAGCCTTACTCTGCGGTGTTGCTTGTAACGTAGTAGAGCTAAGTTTGAAATGGTTGCTGTCCACTGGTTTGAAAATGGAAGCAGAGTTGTTTAAAATCAGATGAAAATATGTAAACACTTCAACATACTTTCTTAGTGGGAGTAAACTGAAAACAGTTTGCAACATTTGTTAATGTCTCATTGATATTGAGTGATAATCATTCCAAACAAACTGTGCCGGCCCGGATCACGTGGACGCCCTTGGCAGGCTAATAATTTAGTGCCCCTTAAGACCAATATTTTAAAACTTTTTTCGGCGTGGGACAGGGCTGGCGAAAATTTTTGAGAGTGCGTCCCGAAATTGCGGATAATTTTGTGAGAAATTTTTTCGCGTGGGGAAATCTGAGTTTACTATCACAACATTTTCTGTTATTCCAGCGATGTCTTATAGCCTCTTATAATCTTATAATTTGGCGCCCGGGCTGCGGCCCAGCTGGCCCGCCCCTTATTCCGGCCTTGCAAACAAAACAAGGTCTTGCACAGCCCAGACGGCTGTCTTGTTTCCATAAATGCGGAATGCGTAACTGCTTTCTTGTAACGTTGAATATTGTAATACTAATTTTTATTATGAATCGCTTTGTGTTTAGCATTTTTCCTAAAATTCCGGGGGTTTGTAGGAGTTGAAGTTTCGAAGAAAATATCTTGTTGTTTTCCTTAGCACTTAGAGATAGTTGCTGGGATGCTACTTCTAAAACAGTGTGCGACCACTTCTAGTAACATCATTCGCGACTACATTAATATTTGGTGGATGCAAAAGAAATGTCCACCAGTTTTCTGGCGCCAGGTATGTAAAATTTGGAGTGATATAAACCAAATTTAAAACATCTCAGAATTCATGGGTCGATAAAAAGCACCATGCTAAAGAGGGGCTCACACAACACTTTGTGACGTGTACACTGATAGTCACAGCGAGTAAAGTGTTAAAGACAATACGCCTGTTTACATTCTTTATAATTTAATGAAAGCAAACAACTTTTCACTTAAGTACAGTGCAGTTTTTTTCCACTATTGCACCCTTTCCAAAGGTGACATTATTATAACCTACGGATACAATAATGCCCTTTGTAACTTTGCAACATGTCACTCTTTACTAACATTTGAAAGGAAATACATGTTTCGTAATTTTATACATAGAACGCACTAAATGTAAGAAAATCAATACGCATTAACAGTTGTAAAGGCGGTTACACCGTGGAGCAGTTGATTGAGACACTGCGCTACAAGCTGGAAGGTCGTGTGTTCGATTCCCGATGGATTCATATGGATTTTTTTATTGTAAATTGGGTGTTTTCATTGACTTAATCCCTCCGGCCGCACCATGATTCTGGGATGGACTCATCCTCTAACGTAAATGATTACGAGGAGTATCTCCTGGGAGGTAAAGGCGGCCAGTGCGTAGAGCTGACAACCTTGTCAACTTTATGCGCCGATTGTCCGGAAATTTTGGGAGCCCCAATCACCTGGAGCCCCAAGGGCCTGTCCAGGCTTGTACAGATATAGCTTTAGCTTTTGCATTTGTAATGGTGCACTGTGTAAAGCAGAAAATGACTTTCGAAGAAGATGCTGGCTTTATTGTAGCCACTTGCCCTGTGTACAGCGATACTCTTATCTTAATTCTGTGTGTCAAATAGTTATTCTGTAATGAGCTGATAAGAATTTTGGCGAGTTTAGGTAATTCCTGAGACGGGGTGATAAAATTCTGTACTAGACGAAGTAATAAAATGGTTACTGTATTGCGAAGAGCAGTTAAGTATTCTTCTGTGCGTTAGATTAAAATGCAACAAGAGAGGCAATGTACGTATTACGTAAGATTGAGGCGCTTTCACCTAACCGTTGTTTTAGTGGAAAAAGAAAAATATTAAATATTATGTTTCTGTCTGTATTCTTTCCTTAGTTATCCGGTATGCAAATCGCATCTTTTCTGTACCGCATTATATTGTCTTTGTGGCCTGTCTGGCTGTGCCATATTTTTTTAACATTATCTCAAAAATGGTAGGATTTTTGGAAGAAAATATATTGAACATGATATATGTGTTTTGATTCTGTCTCAAAGTTCAGCGGGATATTATCATAAATGTACGTATGTCTTCATGTAAGGTGCCCGTCCTTCTTGCCAGATTTTAATCAAAACTTAGAATTTTTCTGTATATTTTAGAAGAATCCCCTAATATCAAATTCTGTGACAATCTTTCGTGTGGGATCCGAGTTTTTCTATGCGGATAGATAGACAGACACGACGAAGGTAATAGTCATTTTTCGCACTTTTGCGAACGCGACTAAGAGCTAATAACGCTGTTAGGCCTAAGCAGATACTTATCAGCACTCTCTGTGTCTGTATTTTGTGTGGGAAGGAGACGAAGACGTGAAGCATTCTGTGACACACTTAACGCCGAAGCGTTTCGTCCTTGATTATTAAGCCACCCCTGGACACTTTTTTTTTTTCAAATTGACAGCGATTATTTCATCGTAAGTGCCACGTCACTGCAGTTGTTACAAATGAAATGACTTTATATACCACGTCTTGAAACATAGGTACCAGAGCAGTTGAAGAACTTCCATACTGCATATGGCAGTTCTGGCTTAATATCCACCTAGTTTTAAATATAATATATTGTAACGCCCACGGAACAGTTGATGTCTTTTAAAGTGCTTACTTTATTAGTTTAAAAGCAACACAATACTTGTTAGAAATTACTAACTTATGTCGGGAAAGGAATCAATCCGTTAAGAACAAGTTGGGAGTGCAGAACTTTGTTCGAGGAATACAATAGTACCAACAAAATTGGCTACCACACCTGCAGAAAATGGACACAAACAGGACACCCAAACAGGCACTGCATTATACAACATTAGGGAAGAGAAATACAGGACACTCGAGGAAATGTGGAAGAACCAACTTCACCTTGAGCGTTAAGGAACAAGTTGTATGTCTAACCCTTCATAGTTAATTATTATGATGATGAAGATGATGACAACAAGGCAAAACATTCATCTTAGGTTGTGGAAAAATGTTAAAGCTGCTGTTTCTACAGGCGCAAGGTACTTTATTTCTAGATTTTTCAGGTATGGCCTCGTAAGGTATGTAACACTCATGAATTTGTGGAAAAATGAATCATTATTAATCGTTGACGTAAGGACATATTCGAGTTGTGGGGTTAGCACGACATAAGGGAGTGACACGCCATAATTCATAAACTTTATATTCTTGATGAGAGGAGTGACACAAAGATTCGTCGAATAGGGGTTAGTAAGAGACACCTCGTTTCCAAACGTTTATCTGCATCTGGTGCACTATGAAGGAAGTATATAAATACGTATAATTTTAAGCATAGCAGATTTCGTATTATTTCTGAATATCTCTTAACCGTGTGACCTATATAATGAAGGAACAAAAGCAACTGTACACTGCGTCTTTTGCAAAGACGCTCAAAGCTAATAAGTGAAAAATATGTTTTATACCAAAATTCGTAACGTTAATACACCCAAACAGAAAACTTGACGAAATATGTAATTATTTGTAGAATATAAAGCTATTTCAAATGAAATGTCGGTAATCGATTTAGTGGAAGGACGGTATTAACGTTAATCGTATCTGCCCCATCTATCATTTGTATTGTACCGGTTTACACTGCCGTATTCAAAGAGATGTTATGGGAAGTAAAGCGTAAAAAGAGTAGGATATGTTTCAGTTGGACATGCAAACATGTTGCATGAAAGGGGACTCTAAGACTGGCTGACTAAATGCGTGTGCTTTTAACTGACAGTGTCAGGTAAATATCGTTGACCTACAGACGCTCGCGAAATATACATTCCTACAGCTGTAAGGGACTTTTAGGTTCTGGTAGATGTCATTAAACCTCAGATGGTGTCGACATGTACGTACCTTCACCTGTAAGACTCTCTCAGTGTGTGATAGATGTCGTTAATCCTCAAATGATGTCGACATGTACATACTTTCACCTGTAAGACAATCACATTGTGTGATAGATGTCGTTAATTCTCAAATGGTGTCGACATATACATACTTTTACCTGTAAGACATTATCAGTATGTGATAGATGTCGTTAATCCTCAAATGGTGTCGATATATACATACTTTCACCTGTAAGACACTCTCATTGTGTGATAGATGTCGTTATTCCTCAGATAGTGTCGACATGTACATACTTTCACCAGTATGACATTCTTAGTGTGTGATAGATGTTATTCCTCAAATGGTGTCGACATGTACATACTTTCACCTGTAAGACACTCTCAGTTTGTGACATGTTATTCCTCAGATAGTATCGAAATGTACATACTTTCACCTATATGACATTCTTAGTGTCTAATAGATGTCATTAATTCTTATATGATCTCTACAAGAGCGTACTTTCCCCTGCACGATACTCTTAATGTCTACAACAGGGTGTTCATCTAAGACAGTTTGAGATACTTTTAAGATATTGGATGTCTTAAGTCCTTAGTAGAACGTCTATGTTTTCCCTGACACAAAAAATACACTCTTATTCCTCAGGAGGATTTTAAGTCAGAATCGTCAACGACGGGTGTTTGAAAATCCAAAAATGGATACTTTTCCGTTGCTACTTCAGAACCTATAAGTAGATCATAGGATCAACTGTTTGGTAGAATACCCCCCTTTTTATGAATTCATATATATATATATATATTTATATTACACTTTTTAATATTATCAGAAAATTATCAGAAACCTGTAAAATTGCAATTATGAATCTCACGCCAAAACGTCATAATTGCAACTTAACAACGAAACTCTTATTTCTTTATTATCCAAACACCAGAATTGTGAGAGAGACTATATCTTACTGTGTGTTAGCATTTCGTATGTAATGTGTGTTAGTGGTTACAAAATGAGGCTGTAGACAGTTGTAAGTCTAGGACTTCATAAATCCCTTGGCATTAACTTCATCTCCATTCACATGAGAATCATAGCACTGGAACTTAACTAAAAGGAACAATGAGTTGAAGCGTGGTGATTAATGTGTGGTGTAAAGAATGGCGCAAACTATTACTTTGTTGACATACCGTCAGAGTTTTGTGTGTTGTGTCTAAATGCAGATGATAACATATCTTGAACAATTAACGTAGAGCAAAAATTAAGGAGTAAAGTGAACTTAATTGTGTTGTGGTCGAAACAACTGAGATTCAGCTCCAAGTGGATGGTGACTGTAATTGCGTGAATGGAAAATAGAAGTCAATGTAGTAGTTGCTTTACATTTTGCAATTATCTTTGTTCAAGACAAACAACATTGAATAAATTCTGGCCTGAAGAGTAGAAGATCTGTAAAGAATAGTCAAAATACTTAGTGACCTAGAACTCAGTAAGTACAAACTGCAATAAAATACTCGGTGTTTTCGCATTAAAAGTATAAGCTTTCCAAGTGGGAGGCAGTAGCTGGAGGTTGGAGAAATTTCCATAACATGAGTTTCTTGATCTGTATTTATTACCGAACATTATTTACGTGATCAAACAAAGGAGGTTGAGATGGGCACGATATGTAGCACGTATGCTGGTGAACAGAAATACTTGCAGGAATCTGGTTGGGATATCTGAAGGAAAGAAACCACTTGGACGATGTAGGCGTAGATGGGAGGCTAGTATTAAAGTAGATATTAAAGAAGTGACGTGCGAGAACATGTACTGGGTTCGTCTGAATCAGGATGAAGACGGGTGTTGGGCTGTTGTGATTTAGCTAATGAACATTGGGATGCCAAAAAACGCTGGAATAGCTGAGAAAGTTCTTGCTTCTTGAAGTTAGTTAACTGGTTAGTTAGTTTGTGTTTACAGTTGCTATTACTTTTAATCAAGAAGCAAAGGAATATGTGTAAGAAAAATGTATTTCTGCAGTAACAAACGTTAACCCTGGAAGAAACAATGTACGTGGATTTCTAAGCATCATGCTGCAAGGCACGTGACTGGTAAGGAAGTGACGTTTGATACAGTGTTTACGTAGGATTTAGAATGAAATGGATTTTTCCTTTACATGCTACGAAGCCATGCGGGGTAGTGGAGGAGATACGTCTCCACGTATTCCTAACCTAAACACTGGATGGAGAAGTGTGGTCAGCTTCCGAAGTATTTCAGTGCCGTCACACCATCTTCGGAGATCTCATTATCCGTGCTTGCTAAAGTTACACTTTGTTAAAATAGTCAATTATGGTACATCGGTGTGTGATTAAATCGGTGGTGATGTGGCTGCTTATGTTGATAGTGCCCTTGTTGTTGTGTGTATGTCGCACTCTTTGGAAGTAGTACTCCCAAACTGTACACACACCAACAAGAACCTACTGCTATACGCAGCCACATCACCGGCGATTTAATCATACACCGATGTACCATAATTGACTATTTTAACAAAGTGTTACTTTAGCAAGCACGGATAATGCGCTCCCTGAAGATGGTGTGACTGCACTGAAATATGTCGGAACAATTTTAATGTAAATTTTAATATTGTTTTTAGGACAATCACTTGTGCATTCGTTGGTGAATAAAAAACTTTGATAATACCAAGATGCACAGTACGAATGTGGAAAAAAATATTTTTCTACTCTGGAAGTAATAAATAATCAGTCAGATATGGTCCATAGTTACTAAAGATTTCATTATATATATATATATATATCCCTGAGGGGAAAATACCACTTGTAAGACCCAGGCGTAGATGGAAGGATAATACTGAAATGGATATTTAAGAAGTGGGGTGAGGGCATGGACTGAATTGATGTGGCCCAGAACAGGGACACGTGGATGGCTCTTGAGAACGAAAATAAACCTACGGATTCCATAAAATGCGAGGAATTTCTTGGCTTAGATGAGAACCTGTTAGCTTCGCAAGAAGGAATCTGCTGCATTGAGTTAGTTATTTTATTTACTTTCTCGATTTAAGTGTAAAATAATGATGATGTAGGTATGCAATATTCCAGTCTGTGTGCAACTTTTATGTCAGTGACAGTAATCGATTTAACTTAACTCTGTGGCCTTAGTCCGCACGCGAACTATACCGACAGAGCGGCCGCCGCCGGTCGGCGAAGTTAGTGCCAACTTTTGCGGATAGAGGGGTGTCACGTGGTCAGCGCAACGGGTCCCCAC
>Ga0131853_10017920_pt1 | contig 12895 bp, 4 predicted proteins | sample TergutLab28metaG_FD_92764 | JGI IMG/M metagenome (GOLD analysis project Ga0131853, IMG submission 92764) | Labiotermes labralis P1 segment gut microbial communities from Petit-Saut dam, French Guiana - Lab288 P1 (version 2) (version 2) | ecosystem: Host-associated > Arthropoda: Insects >...
ATAATATAATATAATATAATATAATATAATATAATATAATATAATATAATATAATATAATATAATATAATATAATATAATATAATATAATATAATATAATATAATATAATATAATATAATACAGTCACACACGCCTTTATATTTTATTAGATTATATTAGGTTTTAAATCCAGCTACATGTTTCGGCAAAATTGCAGGGCCATAAAAGATCGGCCAGAAGATGGCCCTACAATTGGGCCGAAACATGTAGCTGGGTTTATAAACTATTGTAATGCAATAAAATAAAAAGTTGTGTATGACTGTATTATATATATTTATATTACATTTTAGCATTTTCAACACAACGTGGATGTGTCGCTTGAAAATCTGTAATCTTAAAACTACATAAGAAATATATATTAAATGTAATAAAGTGAAACGCCAACTTGATGTAACTAGTTAATTTTATTGGTGTATTCTTAGCTCGAAATGTTTCGGGTATATACTCCCATCATCTCGAGCATTAGATATTGAGTTGCACGGCTCCATCCGCACCGTACACACGACCTACGCACAGGCTCTCACGACCACCACTCATCCAAAAACTCGGTGCAGAAAACCATATGCTGCAACTCAACATGTAATGCTTTTGATGATGGGCGTATGTACCCGAAACATGTCGAGCTAAGAATACAGCAATAAAATTACCTAGCTGCATCAAGTTCGCATTTTACTTTATTTCATGAGGAAGATGCACGGTCAAACAACACTCAAGATTAAATGTATTTTACTTTGCCACATGTTCCATACTGCAAAGGCCAACAAGAAAATCACAAAGTTACGCCTAATTATAAAAAACATACGTACGGTAACGTCTTCTTTAAATGCAAGTCGCCACCACCAACTACAGCCTTTACGTATAAAGGTAAATCAGTCCCGTTCCAGGCCCGGGGTGGCCCAGAGGGTTCTAGGAAATTAAGATTCCCACATTTCGTGACAACGGCACAAGATGGTGTTAGGTTGTCATCCTCACTCACCTGCCGCCTTTACCCCCAGGAAATACTCCTGGTTCTCATTTCTGTTTAAAGTTGATTCTACCCCAGAGCCATAGTGCGATCGGAAGGATTTATGTCAATGAAAAAATCCAATAACACCAGCTGGGATCGAACCAGCGACCTTCCGATTTGTAGCACAGTACCTTAACCACTGTGCCACTGCGGTATACCAGCAACATATTGTAAAAACCCTAACATGGTTCGACCAGATACTTAAGAGTTTTTAGCCAAATGCTTTTTCTGTATTTAAGTGTCGACCAAAATCACTATATGAAATGGCTTACAGCCGCACTTGATTATTTAGAATTACCTGGCCGTTGAATAATGATTATTTTCTCCTATTATATTACATACATATGACAACCAACGTCGTATTTATGATTGCTCAGTCGTAAGATTATTGCTGTTTCGTCCCTTGCTTTCGGTTTTGTGATTTTAGTTTAGTGTCTCTTCTCAGTTCTTCTCCTACATCGTGTTTAAAGTAAATTCAAGCACATCTGACAGCGAATGCATACTTTCATTTCCTCAACACTACTGGATTCAAACGTAAGACCTGTAGCTGAAAGCATCGCTCTGCAGTCCATTACTATTTAGCACAAACTCTGTTTCCCTTCACGGTACACAGTAAAACGTCTGAACAAATGGGCTTTCAGAGCAGTTACAAAACTAAACAGTCGATGTAATGAAGGGCTGATACTCAGAGCTTTCAAACTTCCTCAATATGTGTACGGCTCTTTTTGTACACTTACTCTGATCATCTCTTCCTGTTTGGGTGTATTATCGCCAAGATAAATGATAAACAGTACGAGGTACGTAACTCCTAACTATTTATTTTCTCTAACCCTTGAAATTTCTGTCCTCAGTACAAATATTACCATCAGCATTTTATCCCAAAAACGCTTAACCTATTATTCATTCTATTAATCTGACAGACCAAATGTCACACTCTGACACGGTGAAAGGCAACATCGTATATTTCAAGGCTCATGTTTGTATTTTAATCCTTACCTAATGTAGCTGAAACGGACCGACGAACAGTTCTATACCCAATGACAGGAAGCAATCCGAAGTACAACGGGTTATTAAAGTTTCTCCAAAATAGACTAATTTTAATAGTCTCCGCTCCAAATTTTAACTTCGCACATTTTATACTGCCTCACTGACGACCTACCAGAAGTTTCAAGTAAAACACTACGCTACATAAGATCGACGGCTTAAATGCAGCACTGACGGCTGCAAAGACAAAGCTATCGAGACTGGTAAAATGAAGTGAAATGTGCAAAAATTTGTAATATTTTCATATATTTCATTAAAATTCTCGTATTTTTTATTCGCGTGCGACAGCCCCCCCCCCGCCCCCCCCAGTGGGCCATGGCCTCCTCATTCACATGGTTTCTAGATCACACACGACGCGCCACATTCGGTAGGACTACTGTGGACGAGTGATCAGCTAGTCGCACAGACCTCTACCAGACAAAACACAACCATTACAACAGACAAGCATCCTTGCCGTCTGGGATTTGAACCTACAATCTCAGCAGCAAGCGGCCGCAGAGCTACGTCTTGCACCGAGCAGCCACAGGACTGGCAATTTCTCGCATTAATCTGATGTACAACAGTTACGCAAAGCAGTGCCAGCACCAAGGATGTTATACCTTTCGCAGTTCTGTTTCTTAGCGTTCTCCATGATGATGATCATCAGTGACCGAAACATGGAGCTTCGACACAACAGGTGACATATACAAATAAGTAAGCCAAACTTCTCATTTGTATAAAACAAACGTAAGTTTGTAACTTTGTTTATTCTGTTTAATAAAATAAGAGGTTCGTGTGTCTATGTGAATACGTGTGTCTGTCGATGGTATTCGTACGTCATTAGGCAACCGAAATGACACTTCAATGATGATTACGGAATGCGCCGTGCAAAATATAATCAAACTTTTCCAATGGATCAGGGCGTATCCCCGACATTTACCGCCGTGCGTGCTACCTGCTGCTAGCAGTAGGTAGCGGTATTGGTCTGACAAATACCTGACGCTGTATGTGCAGTTTTGAGCTCCTGATGATGTTTGGATAAACCGTCTGAAACATATAGAGCATCTTACAGAAATAAATAAAATGATAAAAGTTGCATCTTATTGGTTGTAGCTAGGAATATATTAGCGATGCACAAACATACGAATAGTAAAGGCATATTGACAGTTGTTGATTTTTCTAAATCAGTAATGGATCTTGACCTCTCCATGTATGGGTGACATATAATATCACAGATATATTTTTCCAAACATTTAGAGTTTAGAACTCAACATTGTTGACACCCTGACCTTAACGTTAAATAGCATGGTACTTCTTCCACTGAAGCTACATTTACTAATGAATTTGATTCTCAAAACAAAAATTGTCCACATTTTTAAAAATATTATTGACTACTCGATCTTTTTGTTCATCTGTGCGATAAGAACAGATGTTTAAAGCATTACTGGTATGATATTCACTTTTTGGAGTTGAAAAATTTGATTTCATGTTATTGGTGGGTTCGGAAACAACTGCTAACAAAGTAAACTAATGGGCCGAAATTTACAACAAAGAGGTAGGGTAGTTTAAAACGCGGACTATTAAGGATTGCTCCAAGTCCAGGCTCGCGGGTTGCAATTCCATTCAGGACACTTAAGTACGTCAGTGTTTCCTGTGTTCTGCTGTCTGGGTGGGCAGGAGATCTGCAGTATCGATCAAATGCAAAAGGCTCTGCCCAATATACGACTGACATTTTGTTTTAATAGAAAGCACTAATTGAAAGAGAACCGAGTACCTCAAAGGCTGTAAGCTAGAGAAAGACTAAATCGTGGCGGTAGCGCAGTGGTTAAGGTACTACGCTACAAATCGGAAGGTCGCTGGTTCGATTCCAGATGGTGTCATTAGAATTTTTCATTGACATAATCCTTCTGGTCAACTCAGCCTCTAACAGAAGTGAGTACCAAGAGCATTTACTGTGGATAAAGGCAGCCGGTGCGTAAGGCTGACAACGTTACCACCATCCTGTGTCGTCATGAAATCTGGGAAACGTAATTTCCTGGAACCCTCTGGGCCACTCTCGGTCTGTAATAGGATCTGATTTACAAGACTACATTATATATAGTTTTTAAAAACTGTAACTATTAACTGAATCAGTTTTTAAAAAATATGTCTAACTGCTGAAAGGCGCACATGTTTGCTTTTCCAATTAAGTCACTGAATTAACTTTTGCCCTTCAAACAATTCGTAATTTGTTCAGAGTAGGAGGTATGCTAAAATTAAGTCGCACAATGTCCTTGCTTCTTCTATTACGGACGCTCTCTGTGAGCTTCATAATATACGCCATTCAGAGGTTCTATATAAAGTGCGAGTCTCACTAGACTACTTGACAATCAACGACATCTGTTGACAGAATATAACTACGTCTTCCGTAGGTGAGTATCACACTAAATAGGTCATATTTTACGAATATGGTTAATTTATAATTATTCCTAATTTCACAACGGACAATGAAGTAAATTAATTAATGCAGGTGACAATGTTTTCAAAAACTAATTGTATTTAATATCACTCAAATTAACAGGACAGTGACAAAATAATGAAAATTTAATGACTGTGCATAATTTCATTTATCTAATATAATACACATACTCGTATAGGATTCCACTGGAATTACATTTCATTTGTTTTATTTTTCCATTGGATGAAGATAGATATTTATTACCTCAGAACCACTGCTGAATGGCTCATTCCGCAAACGAAATATTAATAACGAATTATTCCTCCGTAATTTGGAGCCTATTATCATGCTAAATGCCTGCAAAATATTAACATAAGGGGGTTCATCATAGGTGAAATTTCAGAGTCCAGCTTTCATCAGACCGAATTAGATTACAACACACGTATATCAAAGCAGCTTCATGTTGCAATACAAAGTTCATTTCAGTTTAGTACAAATATGAAAACCAGAAATGATGCTGTATTCCCATTGCTATTTGCTGCAGTACCGCGAGAAATTAGCTTTATGAGATTGCACAATCAGCTTCAAATAATTTACTCGCAGTGATCATGATGAGGTGTTTGTTTCACTAATGCTACACGTGTTGAATGTATGAAAACCGACGTAATGAGAAAGTCAGGCACTATTGGAAACGCAGCGAGACACATCGAGTTTTTACAGTGACGGTAAACCACTGCCTCATATCCGTGAGTGGTTCGGAAATTAAACATTCCGTAATTGCAGTGTGTTGAACAGCCCAGAAACTGTTACAAAATTGAATGTAACCCAACGTACAGTAAAAGGGAATTTGCAACCGCTCAGCTGGTACCACAGTTCAGAAATTCAATTGTGAATTACTTAAATTTTACTGACGTTTAATTACTTTAATGGATAGTTTACATAACATGAGTATCTTCGAAAATATGTTACAGTAAGGTAAAGTGCACCCTTGTACATGCACTGAGGCTCTGTACAGGCCGTGCGACACATAGGGGGAGTAGAGGTATAGCTCTACTCTTTCTCTACCACGGTACTAGAAGGGGGTGAGAGGTCAGCGTCACGCCCCGACCGCTCTTTACTCCCAGCAAAAACCCGGTACCCATTTTACAGGAGTCTGGGTAGGCCCCAGGGCCGGTCTGGATAGGTGCGGAAAATCTCGTCCCCAACGGGATTCGATCCCGGACCGTCCAGTCTGTAATCAAGCGCTATACCGACTACGCTACCCGATCCAGAGTGGCCTAGAGGGTTCCAGGAAATTAAGGTTCCCAGATTACATTACAACGGCACAGGATGGTGGTAAGGTAGTCAGCCTTACCCACCGGCCGCCTTTACCCCCAAGAAATGCTCCTGGTACTCGTTTCTGTTACAGGCTGAGTTGACTCCAGGGCCATAGTACAATCGGAATGATTATGTCAATGAAAAATTCTAATGACACCATCTGGAATCAAATCAGCGACCTTCCGGTTTGTAGCACAGCGCCTGAACCACTGTGCCACCGCGTTCCCCCCAAAATGTGGTAAAATAAATTATAACATTTCAGACTGCAGTTTCTTACATTTACGAGTAAATTAAAAGTAATCGTAAGTTCCAAGAAGGCCTGTCACCATGCCGTTCAGAATCTCGTGTCAACTGGCAAATGATTATCGACGTTTCGGAGAAGTAAGCTGCCCTATCTGACAGTTCTGGCAATGAATATGACGGCTTGAAAATGAAATAAGCAAAAGTTGGGAATACTGATATGTTGTTCTATATTCATATTATGTAGCAGTTTTATGTCATAAATATTTCTTTACGAATAAAACAAAATATATAATTGAACCTCTTGTTAAGCTGACCTTTTATTGGCCAGATATAAATCAAATTTAAATTCACAGGGTACCTTACAGTATAGAATCATAACAGGTACAAAATTCCTCAGATTGTATTGTTCTTATTTTACCGTTTAAAGACGAAACGAAATCTGCGTTATAAAAGGAATCAGTCCGTACCGCGCTTGTAAACACTTTCCACCACGGTTATAAAAACCCATCAGCCAATAACGTATAAAGTAAAGGTCGCTGTCTGTGCTAAGATCCGTAAAAAACACTCAAAGAAATGTGAACACAAAGTAGAATTTTTGAATGTTAAACCTGGTGGTACGTAAAGAAACCGCTAGGCTTTAAAAGGTTCTACGACATTTACGCAGAACGTCAGGACTACTGACGATTATAAATCAATCACAAATAATGTGCATGGAAGATGCTGTCCCGGAATTTTAAAAGAGGAACTGAGAAAAATCAAGTAACCCCCCCACCCAAAGCAGGATAACAGGTCTTGGCACCACCAAAATTGAACTTGGGACATTCCAAAAACAAGGGCTGGAGGGGGGGGGGGGGGTCTAGCCAGTTCCCATGACGTACCGTGGCACGCAATTGAATATAAATCCATAGAACACTAGAGAATTAAAAGTTCAGGGTTATTCGAAATGATAGTCGGTGTTTTAACAACTTGTCATAAACAATACACTTGAGATAGGGGTATATGTATTTTTTTATTTAATAGAACAATACTCTCAAATATTTGTTACATACTTTACAGGTGCGCTGCATGTGCACCTTTTGTGATTCTACAAACATCAACACGATAATCAAACGGAAGCACACAAAACGCCTTCTCACTGCCGTTCGCCGTCATCTTAGTAAACCGCACTCCAAGCGGAGAAATGCATAACTAATTCACACCGCACATCATGAAATAAAACTGTGAGAATTTCTACACTCATCGGTGCAATTACATATTCCCATCTCAAGTATATTATGTATGACAAGTTGTTAAAACCCCGACAATAATTTCGAATAACCCTGTATAAGGAAGGATGCGCAGTCCGACATAAATATATTAATTAATTAATTAATTAATTTTAATTAAGCTCATTTTGCAAATAAGAATCAAATATTTAAGTTGGAACGGCGGAAGGCGCCAGTATAAAAAATTAACGTTCCATTTAATAAACAGCAGAACATAATTGCAGTGAAGTTGTCTTTACTGACCTGTGGATGTACAGCATATATACACAAACAGCAATCGTATATAAGAACAAAGGCTTCGAAGAAAAGCGCCCTGTCGGAGCCAGCCATTCACCACTACTGAATATTAAATCGCTGTCGAATTACAGCAGTTCGCTCTTGTTTCGGAGTTGTATGAGAACATTTAGATCGCTAGGTCCTTTTGGTGTTTCCATTAAACTGATAGCTCAAGGGGGCATAAGATATGAAAGGCGTGTCCCATAATTAAAATTGCGAGCCGTGTATAATTACACACTTTAAACATTGACACAATTCGTTTAAATTATTCGATTAGAAAATTATTTAGTAACATGAATGCAATTGAAATTTCAGAGAAGTTTACATTTCACTTTGTCAACACAAAATTCGGAAATATTAAAACATTTCGAAAATTCCCACTGAAATTCTGAAATTTGTAGGAATACGATAATAAACTTATCTCTTTTTCTTTTGTAACGTTTTATCCTTGTTTTCTGCGATTAAATTTCACTAAATTCTTAAATCCTATACAAGAAGCTCAGTCGGTATAGCGACTGAATATGGGCTGGACTGTTCGGGATCGAATCCTGGTGAGGACAAGATTTTCTGCCCGTCCAGACCGGGCCCTGCGGCCCACCCAGCTTCCTGTAAAATGGGTAACGGGTCTTTCCCGGGGGTAGAGGCGGCCGGGGTGTGGGGCTGATTCCCCACCCCCATCTAGTGTCGAGGTCCTAGAAAGAGTGGAGCTATAACTCTACTCACCCTAAGAGCCTACGTAGCCTATAAAAAGGGCGAAAACCTACCTACCAATTCAAGAAGCTTCTCCGTACAGCCAATATAATACTACAAAATTAAATCAACATAGTCACAATAACAGGAAAGAAAATCGTAGAAAAAAAATTGTTATAAGCTGTAGACGGTTTATATTCCGTTACAAAATCGGTTTGGTTACTTACTGGCAGCTTTCGTAACCAGCCGTTACGTAACTCAGGCCAGCGACCGCCCAAAGATAGACTAAGAATTAATTAGAAAGGACGTGGAAATAATAGGTTGTGACATATTCTTAATTTGCGGGAGGGACTGAGGAAAACCAGAAAATGCCTCGGAATAGTCTATGTTCCGGTTGAAATTTGAACTGGGCACCCTCTCAGTATAAACCGGTGTCAACACGACTTTATGCGAAAAACCCTCAACCATGCGTGTAACCAACCTTCCATATGTCCGATATTTTGACGGCTCAGATAAAGCGTCCAAATTTCATGAAACTCCGCGAAGGTTTACGTTCAAACAGCCGTCATTATAAGAATTTTTGCCTACTGTGATGAAACGTTACTTGGCCGGTTACAAATTTAGCTACTTTCGAATGGAATGGACTTCCTGCTTCCATTTTAAAAAAAAAATAATCCCTACAACTTTAACCAGCAGGCTCCTCCTAAGCGCCGAAAAATTTATACCTGATCGCACGGCGCCGTATTTCAGAATACAGTAACCTAAATACGTGATATTACGATGACGTGGTATAAGGATCACCTTAAATTAATTTCGTTGAAATTGGCAGTGTAAGAAACGTAGCAAATGGCGATGTAACGCACAGATTCGCCTCTGAATTCTGAACACATTCCCTCACGGCAAGTCTTGACGTAATATTCTCTGAAGAGAAAATTCAACTTCCGTTCAGGTGAGTGAGACACGAGAAAAGGAAGAGCAACACGCAGTGTCGCAACACGACTCTCGATCGCATTCTGCGTGCCGAAATACACAACCACTCACTTCATTTAGAACTACCCTACATATCTTCACAGCCGAACAGCCAAGCAATACACTGATGAGGCAAATGAAGTGGCACAAATATGAGTGACATTAAAACTCATCTACATCATTTCTTCGTCTCTTTGCAGAAGAGAACAGTATCGTGTTAACCCTTAACCCGCTAACGTGGAAAATATGTTGAGCTCCTAATAATGCCAGAAAATGGCAGATGGGATTTAACTAGGCATTTAAAAGTTTAATGCTATAGGTTACACATATAAATTCGTATTCAGAAGGTGTATGGTTCATATCTTGGGCGGGTTATCATCTATCTCTACCGCCGAATGTCAATGCGTCCTTTCAGTATTCGAGACCAAATTCCGAGGAAAAACCTTGAACTACGTCACAAATTCTTCCTGCGCATCTTGGTTTATGAAGTATTCCACCAGATGCTGTAGGCCTTATGCCATTTTAAACAACGCTCTTAGTCAGTAAATTCTAATTAATCTTTTGGGGCCGGAATTATTTTTTAAATTTTTGCACACTCTGTATATAAAATGTGAATAATACAGGAATCAAATACGTTAGAATTATGAAAAAAACTCTATTTTGAAGAGAAAAACACGGAGAGTATACATCATGTTTAAAATATTCGGTATTATATTTGATGAATAAGTACATAAAATGCAACTTTAGAGGCTAGCGTTGCGGTACGTCAATTATAGTTGTCGTTAGGCGTCTAAAGGTTAAGAATACCAGTTTCACTATTCGTTATACATTAACTGTTTGGAGCTTCGTGGTTAGTATATGTACCACCTGCTCTAACATTAAACAACTCTACGTCTTTACCACAACAGAGTATTTACCCGTCCAGCACCATTCTCGCAAGAAACACACAGGAACCTACACAGAATTTACAGGACGGCCATTCAAATGAAATCACACTTTTCCTTCTGTGCGGCACGAAATGAATCTTTGTATAAAATGTAGAATAATATTAGATGTGTGAATGTTAAAATCAGGGTTCTTGGGCTCTTTCCTCCTTCCGTCCGTCGTCAAGTGGGCCAAGAGAATTTGTAGAAAGTGGCCCCTTAATTAGAGCCACTATGATTCAATAACGTATAACGTCGTGTAGTCGAAAATAAAGAGGAAAGATTATTCTTGATTTGAATACAAAGGAAATATAGCAGACAGACACAACTATTTGACATCAAGCTACATGTTTCGGTTCAACGAAAGATCATTGGACATGTAGCATTGAAGACAAATAGTAAAGAGTTGTGTTGGCCTGCAATACTTCGTTTGTAATCAGTACAATATAAAACAGGGGCATGAATAAGAATCAAACAATGTTTAATTTATTAGGCACAATCACCGTGCCAGTGGTGATAGAACGCTACTGAAAGTTAATGCTGGTAACAATCAGCATAAAAATCAATAAAAAGGAAAGAAGAAAATAGCACATGAAGAAAGAGTTTATATTCTTATAATAAAACCAAAGAGAAGCGATAATTTCTCAAATTTATTTTTGGAATAGGACTGTACATATTTCGGATAGTGTCCCTGTCCATTATCAGGAGTCTAGCACTATACAAACAGACATACATACAGGTTATGCTGACTGCTTGCTAGCAAGCAGTCAGCATAACCTACACCTATTGCTGTGTGTACAGTGCTAGACTCCTGATGATGGACGGAGATACTGTCCGAAACATGTACAGTCCCATTCCAAAAATAAATTTGAGAAATTAGTGCTTCTCGTTGGTTTTATTATAAGAATATATCACGATGCGCGGTCCTCAGAATGTCGAAGGAGTATATAGTTTATTGCTGCATGTAGCTTTGTAGTGTAAGCCACGGTCCTCAAAAAAACTACGTAAAATTCTGTCAGACGTGCAGTCGTATATGATGTCCTATATTGTGAACAATAGGTTCCCTGCCAACAATAGCGGAAATCATAGAATCTGACATAAACGTAAGAACAAAAAAGTGCAGCACCTGACATATTGGGGCTACAGTGCTCCTGAGAACAAAATTTTCACCATAAATTACAAACCGAATGCTGTAATTGGTCATGGCTTCCAAACACATTTACTGCTTCGAAGAATGACGAGTGGGCAATGGATACGTAAACTACGTTTCACATAATTTTCTTTCTTTTCCTATTACATTAATCTTTTGGCGCCGGATTTTTTTTATTTTAGCACACCCTGTATATAAAATGTGAATAATACAGGAACCAAATATGTTAGAATTATGGAACAAACTGCATTTTGAAGAGAAAGAAACGGAGAGTATATACCATGTTTAAAATATTCAGTACCTATATTTTTTAATAAATATATAAAATGCAACTTTAGAGGTTAGCAGTGCGGTACGACCACTATAGTTGACATTAGGCGTCAAATGGTTAAATAACATTCTCTCACTCGTCGTTGTGCACAATCACCCTGTAATTCGACAAAAAGTATCTTGTGCTGTTGAAAAGTATCCGGAAACAAATCTCTCACACGCTGCTCTCAAAATGAAATCCGGCCCCAGCAACAGAAGGCCTATTTCTTCTAAAATTCCCTTCTAATGGCATATTCGGTTATACTTCTATTCCATTTAATTTACTTTCAACTATAGACATAACAGCAAATTCTTGTACAGCGTAAAAGTAGTGTCAGATTGTAATCTCAGCTGAAATTTCGACACTGTATTACTTTTTCTTCAGAAAGGTTTACTTGTCCAGAACATAACTGTGGTCTCCAATAATTTCCTTCCAGTTCACACAGATCACACGTACATGTTATTCAGCCACAGCAAGGCATTTCTATAGAATTTTCTTTCGACGCTTTCACGTGGCAAAGAAAAGTTCCTGCAGTAAGAAAATGGACCAGTTTTTTTTTTAATACCGTGAGGTGGCTTTGGGTGTTAGAGTCGTATAAAGCGCATTTATCATTTCCGCCCTGCTGGCAGTTGTCTGGGTGCGGCCGTGCCTTGCCTGCTTCCCTTCTTTGTAACAAGAAGTGTTTGGATAACATCTCAGCGGCGCATGAAGTATGGGGCCCAAGAAAGTTGACTGCTTTTACGTAGCAGGTGCAAACAATAATTTTAAGTGGGAGCGCGTAATCCATGGGTTAAGCCTTACGGTCTTCACAACATACAACGAAAAAATGTTACCTTTATCTGAGCCATTTAAAAAAGTAGACAAATATCTGTCCCGGAATACAACACAGTTTATCATAAATCTCCTTACTACACAAAGCCAATTCGAACGTCCTCGCAGTATAATTTCCAAGCACATGTTTTAATATTTTATTATAATTCCGAGTATAATTTTTTAAGAATCGTACCAAACAAAAAATTTCAACTGACTGTGGTTGTTTCACTATTTATCTTGCTGTCCGACCAAGGATCTTCTAATTATGATACACGTAAAAGTACTTGTTCGGACAATAAATTTCGCGAACTCGCCACCGTGTGCTTGCCGTGGCAGCACTGGACAAAAGCCTTAGTATGGTTTGATGACGTTGACATATCAGCGTTTCACAGCTGTGTTGTTGTTGATCTATGGCAGTCTCTTTCTGAGTGGC